>VOFB01003593.1_pt1 | contig 36416 bp, 40 predicted proteins | sample 5384141 | NCBI WGS metagenome assembly VOFB01 (sample SAMN12384721, study PRJNA508395) | human gut metagenome | isolation source: healthy gut A | host: Homo sapiens
ATCCACCATAGGCTGTTCCTCCTGCGTATTATTTGTTTTTAATTACAGTTTTGACCTTGTGTAAACCAACAAGAAATATAATCGTTGCACAAAAAAGCACATTTGTCGCAATATATCTATAAATCGATTAACCTCCGAGCTTATCTACTACTCTCTAAAAAGCAGTAATAAGAATCGAATGAAAAATATAAAATCATGTGGAACACTCTCTTTAATCACAGCCAAAACCTATTTCCCAAAGCGACTTTTTACTAATTTCATGCCAGATTTCAACATATCAACATTCGTCAGCACTGCATAGATTGCTGTGATACAAAGTGCGATGAGCTGAATCATCTTATTTTCACAATAGTATGTTCCTATCAGCATAGTACCAATTAGAATGCTTCCAATAATAATTGGCTTCCGAATTCGCATATGCACAGTCTTATTAACATCAATATAGCGAATGATAAACATTGAAAAAATGCAACCAGTGTAGATATTGATGCTGCAAAATCTTAATTTTATTTATTAAAATCAAATTCACTGTAATATTGATTATAGCTGCAGAAATAGAAGTATAAGCAATCTTTTTGCATTTTTCTGAGCTACATATATGCAACTATATAATCCGACGAGCACTCTAAAAAGCATTGCATACATCAAAATCAAGATTTGGTCATATCCAGCGACATACTTTCATTAATCAAAATCGGGAATACAAAACGGCATACACGCAACAATGCCAAAGCATGCAGCTGCAAACAGTTTAAAAGAGACGTCATTGTTTCCGTTAGGAATTCGTCGCGATCCTCATCGTCAAAATGTAATGATACTGTCTCAGTCCAGGACAAATTCAAGATATTATAAAAGTTGATAAACACATTAGGAAACTTATTTGCTATAGAATAAACACCATTAGCAGCAGTTCTAAAAAATGTGCAATTAGAGTTCTATCCGACGCATTTACAACCCACCAAGCCAGATTATTGGGAATTAAAGGAATAGAATAAGCACCAACCCGTTTGAATACCGTCGGCTGAATACTCTTAACAGAAAAATACTCCCACGCTTTGGATGTAAACACCAAATACAACAACGTCAAAAACTGAGCTATCAGAGTAGACAAGAACAATCCTTGCAGCCCCATTTTCAAAATAGCCAACGCAATGACATTTAAAACTGTTGTTGCTGAAGCGGATATAAACGATGCAATTGTATATTTGACGCTATATCCCAATCCTCTAACAAATTGAAGAAACAATGCCGTGTAGACATGCAGCACCACATACAGCAACAAAAAATACGAATTTTGAATTTTCAAAAAAGGTTCTACACAAACAAAAAGAATAATGTAAATAATACTTTGTATCGTACTAGATAGTAACAGCGTAGAAAAGAGTTTTCCTTGTTCTTCTTTGTTTCCACGATAATCGAGCATAAATCGGAACAGTCCCTGATCCAACTGCCAGTTTACGAGTGGAAGTAATAATGTTGAATATGTGACCAATAAATCAAACGTGCCATACTCTTCCGTTGACAGAATTGCCGTATATAAAGGAAGAAGGAAAAAACTAATACATTGCGTGCATAGTTTTTCCCACTGTAAGTATAGCCGTATTTTTTGCTAATTCTGTTTTGCGACTCATTAATATTATTCCTCATATAATTAATTATTTTTTGACTGTGTAGGATTTTTCAGTTCTCAATATCTCAGTGAATGAGCCAGAGCTATAGGCACTTCACTGTGTCAGATACTAAATGACAACAGAAGGCTACTCGAAATAAACCTTCATTGATGTTCGTTTAACCAGTCCTAGCGTGTCTCCATCTCTATTGAAATATCTCTTCCATATCCATCAAGAATATCATTGTCTCCAGAAATCCTAACTGCCTTTTCCTATAACTATAGTGGCTATCAAGCGGGTGTCCTCCCCATGGATACTATTCCTATCGACTCATTTCTTGGATTGTTGATTACTGACTCACTTTCCGTTTCAGACTTCACATGATTTAAGAGCGTCTATATATATCTTTTGTGACTCCTGCCTTTTTTTTTCGATTATAGTCTCGAATAATTCATAGCTATGTTGTTTGGTAATCAGGCTCTCAAATTCATCATATGTAGCTGTCAATGACAACATTGTCTCTTCTTTATGTGTCCACTCAAGTAAATCTTTCAATTTTTTTGAACAACTATAGATAGCGCACTTCTTATGATTCAACAATGTGAAAATCGTCCCATGGAATGTCGTTGTATAAACACACTCAGAAAAACGAATATATGAACTAAACTCCATCGGGTGACAGTTAATATTCAAATCACACCAGGACTGATACAAACATATCGATACAAGTTTTAAATTATTCTTTTTTGCATACCTTTTTATATATGCCTGATGTTCTTTAGGAACGTTATATGAATAAACAATCATATATTTATCTTTAATCTTACGTTCGTGCGGAAAATTAAATTCATTAATAGGCAGTAACATCGTAGGATCACAAACAATTTCTACTTGCTTTGCAACAAGTTTTCCAACAATATTCCTAGTATTTTCATCTCTTACACCCGCATACGTCATTTTTTCCAAGCACTCTCTAACCCATGGAAAATCATTATAATCCTTGAGTGCTGCCTGTCCTGCACTAGGTGCATATGCTATACAGCTTTTTTGCTCCACACCACCATAAAAAATCGGATTTTGAAATTGTGAAACCTTTATGTTCCAAATTTCATCACTACCTACTACTATACAATCTAAATCATCAGTATTTTTCTGAATATCAAATTTCTTTAATGCCTGAGTCATGCGCTTATAACGTGCACATAAAAGGGATATCGTTGAATACACCTAATCAATTCCTTTATGGTCTTGGGTTTAGAAAAGAATTCCTTTTTTCGCTGCTTTTCATTTCTCCACTGTATAAAACACACATTATGGTTATTCTTTTCTAAAAAAAACGTTTATTAGCATATGCTTGCAAATAAGCACCGCAGTTCGCCGAATCATACGGAGTTACTATTCCTATTTTCATAATTTACTCTAATTCACTCCCATCATCATTATTAGCATAATTAACATTTATTGCGCATGCAATAAAATACGGCACAAACATTTCACGATCATACAAAGGATTTCCTGTGAAGCCATATAATAAAAAAAATATTTGCATTGCCAACGAAAAATTCATCAAGCAATAATCTTTATTCATATAATCTTGTGGATTTACACGCATTTTTGAATACGTCGACCATGTCCTTACTAGATGAAACAGAAACCATCCACAATAGATTATAAATCCTATTATACCGGTTTCAACAAGTAACTGAATATATATGTTATGAATATTCCAGAACCAGCCACCTTGGTTAACATACTGTCCCCAACCTATACCAACAAGACTATGCTTGCCGAACATAGAAAACGCCTTTAACCATACATCAACTCTACCTACTGACATATCCCCAGTCTCTGCAGTATCAATAAAACGAAAAACAACAGTTGCAAGTGCCGGCACGCAATAACTTGCTACAGCAAATACAGTTAATGCTCCCAATAAAACGCCTATGCATTTTACGAGTCGACTTTTTAGCATTTGAATTATATGCAAAATAACAGAGGTACAACGCAGTAAGTCCAAAACAGTATGTGCTCTTTTTTTCCTGATAAAAAGCAATGCAGCAACCGATATCAAAAAAACAATAAATAGTCAGAACGTCTTTTTTCAGTCAATGCATAGCTTCCAAATATCATCGTCCCAACAGCAAGAAGCATTCCATTTGTTGAATAGTGCTTTGTTAACCCTGGGATTCCCGCATTGTGATACTGATTAAGAATTGTACTCGCAGCATCCGGGAACAAATTACATACAAAATTTATCGCCGAACTATCTAAAACATATAAATGGTAAATGCAATATAAATAAAGTAAAGATATCGCCAAGAGCTTACCATTTTATCATCCAACACCGATCATTGAAACCTCCCGATGCTGAAAATAATATACAGCAGACAAAAGCAATAAAACCTGGATATACGTTAGACTATAGAATTTAATATTGGGATTATTTCGTACATAAAAAGAATATCATTAATGGTATCCACAATAATCCAATATTTTTTTTTATACCTTTAGTGCCAAATATAAAAACAACTTGTCCCGCCAAAATAACTGCAGCACTGAACTGAACTACGCTTGGCAAAAAGCGAACCAAGAGACGCTAGCGTAGCAAAAAGTCAAAATTGGTATACATTGGAGTAAAAGTCGTAGTTCATGTTTCTTAACTTTTAATTGCATCTATATTCCTCCATCTAGCAAATAGATTTTTCATACAAAAATACATTCTCTCTGCAGCACGTTTTTTTCAAGATAATCATTTTGAAACACACCTCATAAATTTATACAAAAAAGAATGCAATATTTTATAGATAAAACACCAAGCACTTGTTTTTTTGTCCATATATGAAAGCACTGATTTAAAACTAGTAGATTTAATTTTATCAATAACTAGCTGATACTCCTTTTTGTATTGATCTCTGAAAGGATACATCCTACGTAGAACAGTGTAGTATGCAATCAATAATTGATATCTTGCAAAGACTTCCAAATTATTACGGCCTTTAAGTTCTTCATATATTCTATCCGCAAAGTACAGTGAATCGAACCATCTTTCAGAGAAGGATTGATTAGTCACCGAATTTTCCCTGCAATAATAATAATACAATTTTTCAGCACAATAGACTATTTTTTACTTTTCAGCAGAGATCTAAATACAAAATATTTATCTTCATTTATCTTCTTACCTTCTTCAAAATGAACATCCTCGATCGTAGAAGCTTTAAACAACTTATTCCATGCGCCCGACTCAATTTTTTGGCCCAACAACAGCCATTCTATCGCCTGATCAACAGTAATTTCCTCATAATTGCAATGATACTTTTTCTTCTCCTCTTGCTTTTTTTCAAAAATCCTATCAACTCCACACACAGATATATCTGAATCAGTTTTCCTTGCTTGAGTATATAAAATCTCAAGCATTCTGCAATCAAGTTCATCGTCAGCATCTATAAAAATAATATAGTCACCTGTTGCATTTGCTTTCCTACATTACGAGCTTTTGATACGCCTTGATTATCTTGATTTATTATGATAATGCGCTTATCAATCTCTTGTAATCTATAGCATTCAACAAGAGATTGATCATTAGATCCGTCATTTACGACAATAACTTCTATATCTTTCAATGTTTGTTGCAAAAACTGAATTTAAAGTATCAACTATATAATTTCCTGCGTTATAGACAGGGATAATAACACTAATATGTGGCATTGGTGTCCTCCCATAGAATCATTCTATTGAAAAATCTTACACTCTCCATCTTCAAATATGTGTGTGAATAAATCGAAGCAATCCAATTACTTATTCTCAACAACCTCAACTTTTTTTTCCTTTATTTAAATGGCGTGCAACAGTTATTAGGCCTGTTTTGAATAGAAATCTTTTAGATTTTTCAATTATTTTATCCTTTAATGTAATTGGATCAATTTTATTCAAAGCCTTATCAATTGGATAATGTTCAGCCAGCTGGTAAAATTCAGCCCGCCTAGGATGTGGTTTTGCACTATTGCAAACCATAACACCATTTTCCGTCACAAGACTATTTACATCTTCTTCTTGTATTTCAATATGTGATTTTATGGCCTCTAAGATCTTTCCACCTTTTTCAGTATGCACAAATATTGATGAATACCCTCTATTATCATCTTTTCTTCCGGTGATTTTTGAATATTCATAACAATCAAAGACAGTGATATCGCTTGGTCTTTCTATTCCTTTAAAAGCACATGCTGCGCAAGATGGTCTTGATGAATTTCTCTTACAAATGCCTTCATGTATGGATCGACTCTACCAGACCCATAGTAGGTTTTCCATTTGCAAAATCTATTTTCATCGTGCTCGTGTGATACCCATATGTTTTATGTTTAAAACGGGCTCCAACTATTTTCGAGCTGTATTTGTTTTCCATATACTTCACATAGTTATCCCACAAGCCAGGCGATGGTACACCTCGGCAAACAAAATCCACACATAAAGGTTATCTGGTTTTTCCTTAAAAGCTTAGCAGCCCCTGCCACTTGACAAGGTGTCCCAGAAAACAAAATAGTCGTGCCTTCTTTTTAATTCTTTTTAATATCTTGAAAAATGTTTCCAAGATCACTTTGAACAAATTTAGAGCCTCGCATCTCCTGCAACTGTTGCTTTGTAGTAGCCCTTTTACACACTCTCATGTTATTGTCGTATCCAGCTCCATAAACTATACCATTCTGCTCAAGGATATAATCAGCTAGAGCTGTGAATGCACCACCAGAGGTACTCTCATAGAGAATTTTGTTATCTTTAATTCTAATAATATAGCCTTCTGTTTTTTCAGATATTACCGTTTTTTTATTAAGAATCGGGCATGCTCTTTTTCGCATGCTCCACATTCAATACAACGTCTCATATCAATTTTAGGATACAGAAAACCTTCTTCGTCAGGAACCATCGTAATTGCACTCTTAGGACAAGAACTTGCACAGGCAGTGCAGCCACAACAATCCAATTTGCTCTTTATTTGAATCATATATCCTCCTGAATCCAAATCATTCAGAAGCAATAACAGATTCTCATTTCTTGTTCTTCAGAAACTTATACACACCCATCCGATAAAAGATTCCTTTAGATTTCTCTATTAAATAATCCCTTATTCTGATTGGTACAAATTTTTGTATATGTGCTCTTAGGGTTTCTTTATCTAAATTCAGATAGTATTCATCTCGTCTTGGATGAGGCTCTGCTGAATGGCAAATCATCGTGCCATCCAATTCTATAGCCTTTTCCAAATTTGTTGCATAAAGCTCATACCTGTCTGCAATTCTATCCAGAATCCTTTCTCCCTTTGAAGACTGCACGATCAGATTAGTAAAGCCTTTATCATCATCAACAAGACCTTCCACTAAGTTATTTGCATGCCAGCAATCATAAATAGTGAAATCACTACATCGTTCCACTGATTTAAAGTGACATTGATAGCAACTTGTCTTGACGAAATTTCAGCAAAGAAAACTCTTAAGCATTGATCCACACGGGCGCTTCCATAATAAACAAACTGATTTTTTGAATCTTATACGCATGGTGCCACTGTGATATCCATATGTTTTATTTCTGAAAACAATATCATCTATTTCTGAATGATATTTGTCTTTTTGTTCGTCTAAATATTTTTTCCAAAGTTTCGGCGACGTTGTACCATGGCAAAACCAAATCTACGGTTACCAGATTATCGTATTCTTTTTCAGATATGATTTTAATCCATACACCTGACACGGCGTTCCAATAAAGCACTTTGTTTCTTTTTTTATTTCAGAAAAGCAATCGCCTAAATCGCTCTGCACGTATTTTTGAACCTCGAAACTCTTCTGCCCCGAAATTTTATGAATTACCTTATATTTCTTCATTATAAGTTGCGCCACAAATAACACCTCCCTGATTTAGGATCCATTCGCCTAACGGTGTTACAAATCCTCCAGAGGTACTTGTAGAAACAATTTCTACGTCCCTTGCTCTGAGTACGTATGCTTTTCTATCAAATATTTTAGACTCGATTTTATTTTCAATAGGACAAGCAGAATCGCACAATTTGCAATCTATACACTTTGAAATTTCCAACGAATGGATATAAAAAGCCCTCTTGATCCTGCTGCATACTTATAGCTTTTTTTCGGGCATACACTATAGCATGCCGTACATCCACAGCAATCTGCTTTTATTCTTCACTACAATCATTAAGCACTTTCTCCTTCCATCCTTTATAGTTTTTCAGCAACATTCAAATACAGTTGTGCAAGTGTATCTGCTGTCTGCTGAATATCATAACCTGCCTGCTCCAATATTTTTCTTTCACTTTTCCTTTGCACATTCATATACTTTAAAACATGTTCCGCCCACACATCAGGTTTTTCTTGAAGAGAAAGGAATTCTGTATTTGAAGTTAAGCCTACTTTTTTGTTATTGCATCGGAGAAAACACATGGCAATCCGCTCGCCTGTGCCTCAACCCCGTGACCGGAAGACCTTCATGTAAAGATGGCATTACAAAAACATCCATTGCCTGCCACATTTTATTCATTTCATTTGAAGCTCCATAAAAAATTACAGCGTCTTCAATTCTAATGTCCTAGCCTTATTTTTCATCGCTTCTTGTAGTTCACCAACGCCAAATAAAAGTAACACAGTATTTGGATTTTTCGGTGTACTGTTTGAAAGATGTCCAGCAAAAAAGCTGTGATTTTTTTTGATCAGAAAACCGTCCAGCATGTCCTACAACATACTTACCTTCCAGATTCAGCTTTTTTTCGTATTTCTCGGCGAACAGCTTCATTATAATCATATTTCTCCAAATCAATTCCATTCGGAAGTACTGAACACCTACCAGATTCAATAATTGACCTCGGAAATAGAAATCTTGCAGCTAGTTCTGAACAGCCATAAAAGTTATCGCAAAAGAGTGGAATTAATGGCTTTAAGATTTTGCTTATAAATCGAATTCCATTACCTGCTGCCCGAAGCCAGCATTGTGACTATGTATTGTAATATATTGAACTCCACCCAATTTTTGCGCCAATAATATTTTGTCATATCTGCTGCACAATCCGCATTATAATGTAGGATTTTAATATGATTTCTCTTGCAGACTTTCCGAATTTCATTATCTCCAAATTCTTCTAAAAGGTCTAAATTTCACATTATCCGCTGAGGCAACATATTTCTTTTTGCTTCCCAATGAAAGAACTTTGTCTTCCATAGGTTCGTGCCTATCATGAAAAACAAGATAGTCAAAATTTATTTTAGATCTGTCCAGGTGTTCCTGGATATGAATCATCATATTAGTTACACCTCCAACACCAAGCGGAGATGTCACCAATACTCTAACTACTTCATTATTCATATAATATTTATCCTTTCGCGGCGACAATCTCATGCATTATTTCATATTCCTATTTCGGCACGATTACACACGCTTTCTAATTTCTTTCAATACAGTATTTAAATATTGATCTGTTACCTGCTTAAGGTTTTATATTTTTCCCCTACAGCTTTATAGTCAATATCATCTTTTTACAACGTCTTGATAAGTCCATTCCATTTTTATAACGCCGACTTTCTAGACCAAAATTCCACACAGGGTATCAATACGAGAATTTTTTGAAAACTGGAATTTTCAGCATATCTGTTAAATACCACAAACTGCTTTTTCATTAAGAATAGAAAATGCAGTCCCGTGGAAAGAATCGTGCAGACATACTCTGCATTTCGCAGAAGATTCAGAAATCTCTCTGCTCACGTCATACGGAGCAAAGTCTCCAAAGTATTCATCTTCTTCTACATACTGATCCATGTGTCGCAATGCAACGACTTTCATGCCCTGTCGCGAGCTAATTTTACTGCATTGCGATATTCCTGTGTGGCACCAAGGAAGTATGCAAAATATATGGCCTCATTGGTTTCTCTTTTTAGGAATTCTCTCCAGCCATTCGTTTCTACTCAAAAGAAAACAGGGTCTAAAATCGTAGGAACATCTCGACCAGTCAATTCCTTGACAATCTCACTTCCTCGATTCTCACGCATACTAATGTATTCAATGCGATTCAAATACTGTATCGTTCTTTTCTTTTGATACCACGGAATTTCCTTCGAAACTTGAAGCAATTGAAATTTTTAGCGTGTCATCCGGAACAAACATCAAATTGTAATAATTCGTTGGCAATCCTGCTGGACTCCAAAGCTGATCGCTTCCTGTTATAACCGCCGAATATTTCTTTTCTCCACCCTCGCGTAATGCCGCATAGCCGATATACTCATCGGAGAAATCCTAAAAGCCCATTTTTGAACCCGGCAAATGCTTTTCATACGAACTTCATTATTCTTTTGCATACTCAGGATGCTTTTTAGACTAAAGTTTTCTCTGAATTCCCTCAAATCTGCTATTAAACCAAACTGCATTAAAAAAGACGCGCACATCTTTGGACCGTTTGCAGAAAAATAGAACAAGTGAAACCTCCTGTTGTAGAATTGAGAAAGTCAAAACTACAAACAGGAGGGTCGTTTTATGTCCAGACCATACACCACATGTACAAGGATTGCCGCTTCCAGCGTATTGGCACGAAGGAGTGAGGGCCATCGTACCGACAGATTGCAAAACAATTGGCTTAACAAAGGAAACGTTGAGGAACTATGCAGCAGAGCGCGAAGAAAGCAGCGAAGAATTGAGAAAGGTTATATTCGAACCCAAAGGCTGTCCGAGAAAACGCCGGCCACACAGGAGCAGTTACAGAATAACCGAATCGTCGAGTTTGAAATGAAAGTGGAGCTGCTGCGTAAAATTTTCTATCCGAATGTGGAAGGATGTGAGTGCCAAATATCGGGTAATTGAAAGGTTTAAGGAAAAAATATCCACCAGAAAATGTGCGAGCTATTTTGAAGTGTCCCGAAGCGGATTCTATAAGTGGAGAAAACGAGTATCACAGCTGCAGCAGCGCGGCGAGTTTGATCAGTTCATCATCGAGTGCCAGGCACAAGTGAATCAATCTTACGGATACCGCCGGGTATGCCTATGGATAAAACAGAATAAATCAGTTGAATATCATCCATTAACTGTGCTGCACCACATGCGAAAGCTGGGATCTTCTGGCGCAGATCAGCAGACGGCATACACTGTATAAACAGGGTGGCCATCGCTATGAGAATCTGCTGAATCGCCAATTCATCCAAAGCAAATGAATTACCGCTGGGTGACAGATATCACCCATCATTACGCCGCAAAGGACCTATTATCTCTGCGCCATCATGGATCTTTGCAGATACCATTGTCGCATACCGCCTTGGCACTGAAATCAACGCAACTCTTGTCAGCGACACGGTTAGAGACGCATTGCGCGGAAAAAGGAAAGGTCGCTGATGGACTACTACTCCACAGCGACCAAAGGCTGTCAGTACACCTCCTGAAGAATACTTCGCCTTAACGCAAAAGAATACCACTTTTCGGCTTCAATGTCCAGACGGGGATGCCCACTTATGATAACGCAATAATGGAAAACTTCTTTGGCACATTTAAGACCTGAATGCCTTTACAGATGCAAACCAACTACCGGCGAACAGGTTCAGCAGCTGGTTGACGAGTATATCCATTTCTACAACTACCAACGCATTGATATGAAAAACGGCCTTACTCCGTTTGAAATCCCGGAGTAAAGCCGCGTAATGTCGTGCAATTCTACGACGGGGGTTGTTTTTCGTGTCTACTTGCCTTATAGCAGTCCACTTTCAGTGCTTCTGTCACAGTCTTCTTTCTAGTATATCGAACCAACTCATACTCAATATTTTGATTTTCCAAATAACTAACAGTTGCATATGCTTGCAATATGCCTCCGTAATTTTCATGCATATTTTATGCATACTCCAACAATTTTAAACTCTCCTCTATGCTGCACATCTTACTTTTTCAGCAGTTCCTCATATATTGCCTGATACTTCTCGTTTTTTTTCTGCCAGGTATACTTTTCTGCTTTCTTCCGTGCGTTTTTTCCACGCCTTGTTACTTCATCAGGATAAGCAATACATTCAAGAATTGCCTTTTTTAAATTCTCAATGTATTCCTCTTTCGAGTTTCCTCCATAAAGCCAACCGGTGTTTTCATCAAAAAGAGTTGCTCCGCCAAACTTATTAATGGTGATAACCGGAATACCTTTTGACATTGCCTCCAGTAAGACCGTGCCTGTCGTCTCTCGAACGCTCGGCATAATAAATACATCCGCACCTGCATATTCCTTTTCCATTTCCATATAGGGAATAGAACCCATGCAGTGCACATGCTCAGACAAGTTCAAGTCTTCCTTACCGCGTTTACGTAGATGCTCAAGTTCCGGGCCATCGCCTACAACTCTAACCTGATATCTAGTTTCCTGCGGAATTCTCATCAATGCATCAAAAAGAAAATCCAAGCCCTTTCGATATATCATTCTTCCAGCAACCAGAAAGACGCATTCTTCATTTCTGCCATTTTCATTGCAGGTATCTTTAATATCATTTATATCTACCGCAACCTCAGTCACTGGCTCATCACTTACATTGTAATTCTTCATTCACTTTTCCTTTTCTGTCCAGCTCACCAATTCGTCCGGTCTTAATCCGTTATCAAAGACTAATTCATACGGACAGTTTAGTTCTGCCCCCTCTACGAGGAATTCTTGAGTCTCTTTATTTGCAAACATAATATAGTCGCAGCGATTTAGTTTGCCAGTGATTCTCAGTTTAAAACGATACCAGCGATTTATCCCTGAGCGAACGACTTCAATGATTTCATGCCCCTTTGCGTAATCTTTTAATCCATTAGGCAGAGACTCTCCTCCGCCAAGTGGTCCGCAGACGAATTTGATATTTGCTATCTTTCCATAGTCTCCAATTGCACGGAATTCAATTGGCGTAATCTGATGAATAACGTCGATTTTTTGATCCGCACAGATTTTTTTGCGAGAGGAAGTACCCGTCTATTCCACATTAAGTCTTCAGAATACATAAATCCCTTGAAGATTTTTTTGTAAAGATTAGGGATGTCAACATAATAAAACTTTATATTTTCAAGTGGGTGACTCTGCAAATATTTTTCGACTGGTTCACGTTGTTCTTCTTTTGTAATTACATAAACTTTATTTGTTTTTGAACTTTCATAAGGAACGCACCAACCGATTTTATCTTCACTTCCAGCAAAAGGGTTACATGAATAAGCTATATACAGGATATTCATTACTTCGTCTCCATCTGCTGTGCGATATCAGCATCCACGATTTCCTCGCCAGTCTTATGCTTCAGCTGTTCCTTAGATGCTTCACTCAGACCGTTGTTGATCACACAGTTCATATCGCAGGTGCTACACTTATCCAGATCCTCTTTAGTAACCTTACCATCACGATAATCACGGCAAATCTTCAGCTCATACATGCTGTACGGATGCTTGGTGAAGAGAGCCTTGAACTTGTGAACCAGAACCCAGGTAGCAGGTTTCCAGATGTACTTATGCATAGCAGGGCTGACAGAACCAATCATCCAGCAGTCACGGTCGCAGCAGCGAACCTTTGCACGAACCTTCTCGGCTTCCGGGCTGTTCCACAGCTCATCCCAGGTCTGATTGTTCAAGTTACCCATGACCTCTTTATCCTTGGTGCCGTTGCAAGGCATAACATCGCCATACGGGTCGATGAAGAAGGTATCGAAGCTCATATCACACGGCAGCAGGCGTTTCTGTCCGTAAATATAATTGATCAGACCGTGGTTGAAATACGCGCGGAACCACTTTTTCGGGCTGTTGCTGCGGAGCAGTTCGTTGACCAGATTCTCGAAGTTCTTAGCAACCATCGGGCGGTCGTGAATGATGTTCTTTGCCTCAACAAAGTAGAAGCTGTTGTGCAAAGAAGCAGTTGCGAACTCCATGCCCATCTCGTCGGAATTTTATACAGTGGAACCAAGGTCAGGAGCATTTTTATCCTGAACGGTCATACCAAAGCCGACATCCTTCATGCCCATCTCACGCAGCTTCTTCAGCGTGCCATAACCACGCTGGTAGCCATTCTGCAGGCCTCGGATCTCGTTGTTGGTCTTCTCCAGACCCTCGATGGAGATACGAATACCGATCTGCGGGAACTCTTTGCACAGGTCAACGATACGGTCTGTGAAGAAACCGTTGGTAGAAATAACGATACGGTCGGACTTCTTGTACAGTTCACGCACGATATCCTTCAGGTCGGTGCGGATAAACGGCTCGCCGCCAGTGATGTTTGTGAAGTACATTTTCGGCAGCTTCTTAATGGTTTCGATGCTGATTTCCTCTTCCGGCTTGGAAGGCGCTTTATAGCGATTGCACATAGAGCAACGCGCATTGCAACGATAAGTGACGATGACCGTACCATTTAACTTCTTTTCTTCAGACATGATTAACTCTCCTAACTCTCTCTTTTAAGAATGTTTCGACTATATTTAAGAACCACTTGGCACATACCGAGAACAAAACCGAGCCGCAGATGACTGCAACAGCTGTGAAAATATATGCCAGCAGACCATTTTCAAATAGATGAACAAAGTGTAACTTCTCAAGCACACGATAAATTACCATGTGGCACAAATAAATCTCGAAGCTGATACCACCGAGGAACTTGGCAACTGGATTGACCAGTACCCCCCCGCTTGCATCCGAGGGTATAGATCATTGTTGCCACACAGAAGAACAACATTGTGAGTGTAGAACCGCCTACTGCAAAATAGGCAACTGTGGCAATCAGTAAAATCGCTCCTGCGATGACCTTATACTTCGATGCAAACTCAGCCAGTTCCTTTCGATAAAGGAAAATCAGGCCACCTGCAATAAAGTAAATCGCATCGTAGACGATATTAGTCCTTCCAGCTTTGAAGTAATTAGCGCACAACCAGTTAAATACCAGTGCCGCAACCCCCACACTCCACGCTCTCTTCTTATTTCCAATCAGGAAGCAGAAGAACGGGAACAGCATATAGAACACAAAAATGACTGCCAGTGTCCAACTCACACCAATAACCGAAATCTTCGCATTTGGCAGAAGTCCTTGGCATAACGTCAAGTTTGCGAAAACCTCAAACAAGGATTCCTTGCTCGGTGAAATCACAAAGTCTAACGCACAAAGCAGTGCAAAGTACGGCCATATTTTGATGTACCGTTTCTTGTAGAAATCTTCTACGCTAATCTTCTGGTCAATAATTTTCTGGTAATAGCCACAGCACATACCAAAACCGCTGACCATCATAAAAAAGGAAAACGAGGTTTGTGAAAGACGGAATAAGCCGCTCAAACACAAATCCTCCTATCCCATACTCTCCATTTGCGAGGACGTGCATCAGTGCAATGCCAATGATGGCATATGCCTTCAAACCATCTATTCCCTCATATCGATCCGCTTTTGTAGCCACAAATTTCTCCTCACATACCAGTCTTACTGATACACCTTTATCATTTTTTCCTAATGTTCATCTCAATTGATGACATAAATATATAATTTATAGTTGAAATTGAACTCCAAAAAGTTTACCAAGATTCACCGCATATATCATCAAAGGCTTGTAAGTTGCATTTCAACGCTAGAAGCGGAATATCTACTTTTTTTCGCCCTGTAAACGGTAAAATTTTTATAGACTCTTTAACGAGCAGATTGCTGATATACTTTTTCGTCTCTCTTCTTGCAGAAAAAGGCATCTTAATTATCAGTTCAAAGCAAGACATAACATTTGATCCTGCATAGTCTTTAACAGAAAAATTAAAGCCTCTTTCATTCAGATCATTCACAATGTTACTACGCGCTTCGAGCAATGCCATTTTATTTCCCACTAGTTCTGCATCTCGTTTTTTTCATAAAAAGGCACCAGATGGACGAATCGTATAGCAATAAATCCCTTATTTAACGTTCTAATTTTTTGTGCTCGAGAAAAGCACATTGCATTGAACATACTATCCTCATTTAAACGGATTGAAGGATTAAAACGAATTTGATTTTTGTTCAGAAAATCTCTCTACGATACATTTCGCCAAACAGCTCCCCATTCAAGTCTTTTTCGATATTGCCTCTGTTGACTTCACCCATTCCAAATGTCCTCGACTGAATATCCAAGATATTTGGGAAGGACATTTCTCACTGTCTCTTCGACTGAATTAGAAATATAATTCTTTTGGGGGAAAATTTCTCCTTCTTTTACTATATTTCCATCTTTGTCTTCTACAATCTGATAGAATCCCAAATGGCAACATCTACGCTTGTCGATGTCACAAAGTGCCTTTATCGTGGAAAAATAATTTTCTTTTATAGTATCGTCCGGATCAATAAATACAATGTAATCACTAGTTGCATTTTCAATTCCTGTATTTCTTGCCGCTGAAACACCACTATTACATGTGTGAATTATTTTAATCCGTGCATCTTTGTATTCAAATTCTATATTGTGATCACAATTGTCCTTATTAAAATATTGGCTTAAGCCCCCACCAATATCATCAGAAGAGAAGTCATTCACCAATATAATTTCAATATCACTACAATCATTTTTAAAGATACTATCTAAGCACTTCGGCAAATATTTCATCACATTGTAGCATGGTAAAACCAAACTCAAACTCATTTTTTTACCTCGGAAATATTTCTCATTTCGAAGACCAAGCGCATTATAATGCAATCCTTTAATATAAAGGGAAACTTATACCTGCATCACACAACAAATGGCCCTGTCAATTTTTTATCTATACACTTTCATAATTTTCTCGTAATACTCATCAATGGTATCGAAGCTGATGTCCTTGCAGTTCTTGCTATACTCCTCACACAGCTTCTTATCACCCCAGAGCTTCTCGATCTTCTTCTTCAGGTCTTCGGCATTACCGCTCTCAAACAGTTCACCAGTTTTACCGACCTGAATCAGTTCCGGGATACCGCCTATCTCAGCGCCTAGCACCGGCGTGCCGTACATCTGGGATTCCATCACGGAGAACGGGCAGTTCTCATACCACTCAGAAGGATAAATGGAGAACCGTGCCTCACGGATCAGCTTCTCCAGTGCTTCGCCTTTCTGGAAACCAACGTTCTTGATGTTCTTAATACCATTTACTGTCTCTTCCAGCGGGCCAGTACCGGCAAAGATGAACTGCACATCCGGCAGTTCTTTACACACCTTGATGAGCGTGCCGATACCCTTCTCCTCCGAGAAGCGGCCGAAGTAGAGGACGTAATCCTTCTTCGGAGTCTCTTTCCACTCCACCTTATCGATGAAGTTGTGCATTGCCACGGTCTTTGTTGCAAACAGAGGATTACTGTCCATCTTGCTCTTCATGAACTCAGAGCAGCAGATCATAGTGTCAATGTACTTGTAGGTACCCTTCCACTTCCAGAACTCAGCCTCCATCATGCCGATGGCCGACTTCGCCGTGGAGCCGTGGATGCACTTGCCTTTCATGCAGTTCACGAAATGGCCACCGAGGCACTTCTCACAGTTCTGGTGCGTGTTCGGATTGTTCAGCATGTGGTTCGGGCAGACCAGCTGGTAGTCATGTGCCGTGAAGATGATCTTACAATCTCTTCCGGTCTCCTTTGCGCCACTTCACGATTTCCAGAATGATGGAAGGTGTCAGCTGGTAGTTAAAATTGTTCAGGTGACAGACATCCGGCTTGAAGTCGTCCAGAACTTTTCTCAGCTGCACCCGTGCTTCCTTGCTGTAGATGGTCTTGATCGGGTAAGTCAGCTTGCTCAGTTTGCTGCCGCCGTGAAAGTCCATATCAGATGTATAAGCATTGACACGGTTGCCCACGCAGCGGCCTTCGTGCTCCATTCCGAAGTACTGAACCTCGTGTCCGTGCTGCTCCAGTGCCTCACCCAATTTGAATATATACGTCTCGCTGCCGCCGTTTCGGTGCAGAAATTTATTCAAAATCAGCGTCCTCACGTTAAATTTCTCCTTATTCTATGTTCTATTTCACTACCTCTGTTCAGATGAAGCACTTCCAATGTATTGTTCATAAACCAGAGTGCTCCATACAAACGCAGGTAGTGATACTGAAAGTTCTTATGATAAAATCATCTGCTGTTGCTGAACCTAGGTAGCGAGATAAAAACCGCTCCCGCAACTCTATCCATTTCTCAAAAAGTTCCGTAAATACGCTATTTTTAAGGCGTTTTCACTATGTACATCTCACTACCTACGTTCGGTTAGAGGAGATTATTTATTATCAATACTCTCATCTATTATTATCTCCTGTATAGTTTCATCGTTTCCTTTACAACTTCATCCCAATTGTATTTCTCGCAGATAAAGTCAGCTGCCTGATTCTTCATTTTCATAACCATTTCAGGATGGTCACAGGCCTCTTGCAGTTTTTCTCGCAAGTCCTCTACATCCGACTTTTTGAAAATCAATGCCTTATCTTCCACAACCTCTGCGCACTCTGGAATGTCGGAAACCAGACAGCAGTTTCCATAGCTCATTGCCTCCAGCAGACTTAATGGCATTCCTTCCAGATCAGACGGCAGCGTGTAGATGTAAGCGTTGCTGTATAGTTCACCCAGCATTGCTCCCTGCACAAACCCAGTAAAGAGAATCCGATCGTCACCTTTCGCCAGTTCTTTCAATTCCTCCGTAAAGGAATCCGTATCGCTGGAGCCGCCTGCGATAACCAGCTTTTTATCCGTCTTGACATTCTTGAAGGCCTCAACCAGATATCGAATCCCCTTTTCTGGCACCAGACGACCGAGGAACAATATGTATGAGTCTTTTTTCAGCCCGAACTTATCTGTAATCAGACTTGCTTCCCGAATCTGCGGCCTATTCACGCCATTAGGGATAAAGTGCGTTTCTCTTCCATAAGTTTCCTTAAAATAGTCCTGCGCTTCTTTGCTCAGAACAATGACCTCGTCCGCATATTTCGCAGCATTTTTTTCGCCTTGGTGGATAAACTTAGATCCAAGTCCTGATTGCCATTTCTCGCGCTGCCAATCGATGCCATGGATGGTAACTACAACTCTTTTTCCCAAACATCTTCGGCAGCCATGAGAAGAAGGCCGGTCCTTCGGCGTAGATGTGCACCACATCGTATTTTCCAAATGCACTGCAAAGAGCCGCGAAGAATGAAGAGCTTACCGCAGCAAGTCCGCGCCGTTCAATGGTCGGAACAGACTTCTGACGGATTCCCTCGTACTCCGTTTTACCGGCATCGTCATATTCTGCACCGCTCACATGATGTCCCTGATCTGTTGTAGCAAGTCACGTCACAGCCATTCTGTGCCATTCGGGTGCAGAGCTCTTTGACAACGATTTCCACTCCGCCCTCTCTCGATAAGTGCTTCTGTCCGAACATCGCAATCGCAAGTTTCTTACCCATAAATCTTTCCCACAATTCCATCTCAATTTCTTCATCAACATCTCGGTTTCGCTGTTGCTCTTCATCGTCAGGCGGTAGACGCCGATGGTCACGGGCTTTTCCCTGCCGGCGTCATACTCATTCTCGTCGGCGTAGCCGTAGTACCCGGCCAGCTTCAGCACACGATCCGCGATAAAGTCCTTGCGGGTGCGGTTGCTGTCAACAATGGCCTCGATCAGCTTTTCGGGCACATCGGCATAGTTTGCCAGCAGCTGCTTAGTGTCCTTGGGCAGGCAGTACCCGCCGTAACCGAAGCTGGGATTATTGTAATGAGTACCGATACGCGGATCAAGGCAGACGCCGTTGATGATCTGCTGAGTGTTCAGACCCTTGCTCTCTGCATAGGTGTCCAGCTCATTGAAGTACGCCAACAGACCGGCAAACTCATGAGCAGCTTCTACCAGACGCTCATCGTTCAGGTCTGCTTAAACGGCAAGCCTGAGACTGCTGCTTGTCTGGCCTCGCTTTCGATTGTTTGATCAGCAGATAACATCTGGCTTTTACATATTTATTATTCTTTCCCCGGAACAAGTTACCAACTTTTTGAAAATTTTTGAGCTGTCGCAGAGCTGACATCTCGCCTTTTGGGATAAATTCGAGCGCTGCAATTACTTCCTTGAGAGCATTTTGGAAACCGCCGCTCTGCCGACGACCGACCGCACGGTGATGCACATTCTCTCCACCGGCGTGCACGACGGCGGCCAGTGGGATATGTTCGCCAACATCGTCCGCAAATACGGCGTGGTGCCCAAGGACGTCTATGACGAAACATATCAGAGCAGCAACACCCGCCCGATGAACGCGCAGCTCAACCGCGCGCTCAAGGTCGCGGCGGCAGGTCTGCGCCGAATGGCTGCCGACAAAGCCGGCGCGGATGCCATTCAGGCCGAAAAAAACAAGACGCTGGATGCGATTTATGGCTTCCTCTGCAGCTGCTACGGCGAGCCGCCCAAGGCCTTCGATTTTGAGTTTGTCGATAAGGATCAGGTCTATCACATCGAAAAGAACCTCACCCCGCTGACCTTCGCCGAGCGCTACGTCGGCGATCTGCTCGATCAGGTCGTCAGCGTCATCAACGCCCCGACGGCCGATAAGCCCTCATCACAAGACCTACACCATCCGCCTGCTGGGCAACGTCGTCGAAGGCCGCCCCTGTCGTCCACCTCAACCTGACGATGGACGAACTCAAGGCCGCGATCATCGCCCAGCTCAAGGCGGGCAAGGTCGTCTGGTTCGGCAGCGACGTCGGCCATTTCGGCGAGCGCACGCTGGGCGTTTGGGATGACCGCAGCTTTGATTTCGCCGCGCTGACCGGCCTCTCTCTGGCCATGGACAAGGCCGACGCGCTGGATTACGGCCTCGCCGCCATGAATCACGCCATGGTGCTCACCGGCGTGAACCTCGACGAAGCCGGAAAGCCGACCCGCTGGAAGATTGAAAACAGTTGGGGCGACAAGAACGGCGAAAAGGGCTACTATGTCTGCTCGGATAGCTGGTTCGATCAGTACGTCTTCCAGGCCGCCGTCGAGCGGGAATACCTCGGCGGCCTCGCTGACCTCGCCGCGCAGGAGCCGATCGTCCTCGAACCGTGGGATCCGATGGGCACGCTGGCGGATTAAACGCGCACCTTCAAACATCAAAACGGATTGCCCGTCTGCTTCTGCAAACTTCGGCAATCCGTTTTCTTTATTGTGCGTCCGCCGTTTTTCTTGGCGGGTTCACCCGTTTGAATTTAATTGCCCGTTCCGGCGTTGTTTCCGGGCAGTCTTCGTCAAATGTAATCGGCATTTTCCGCGCGTTCTCCAGTTCCGCCAATTCTTCCGGGGTAAACAATATCGTTCTTCCTTCGTCCATACGTCTTTCCCTCATATTCTCTCCAGTAAATGAGAAAATCCGAAATTTTACACATATTTCCATAACGGGCGCGCGATGCGCGCCCCTACAACGTTGCGGAAAAAAAGTAGCCGCTATTGTCGCGCCGTACCCGTAGGGGCGCGCATTGCGCGCCCGCTTTTCGTGCATCATTTGCTTTTTTCAATTATTGTTCTCTCTTCTATTTTGATCTTATCACATCCATTCCGTTAAATCAAGCGTCTTCTTTTTCAAAGGTCGCCCCCCCTTTCACACCGCCCTCCTCTTTGGAATAGGCTATGGTATCTGAGAGAAGGAGGGCGGCGGAGTTTTTGACGAACTCCGCCATGCAGATATGGAACAAGATCGAAGCATTTTAGATGCGCCCGTCGCGCCCCTGCCCAATCCCGGCGAAGGCGGCCCCGTCTACTCCGGGGAGGACGACGGGCCGGTTCCGGTGATTCCTGGCCCAATCCCGACGACGACGGCCATGTTCCCGTCGCGCCCCTGCCGAGCCCCGGCGAAGGCGGCCCCGTTTCCCCCGGCAACGTCATCCAGCCGCTGCCCGTCCAGCCCCCTGCCCACGATTACATACGCCGCCGTTCGCTTTCTAAACGCGGCCTACGGCTATCCCGCCTTCCGCATCTATGTGGGCAACCGTCGGGCGGCCGGCCTGTTGAATTTCGCGTCGCTCTCGGGTTACACGCGCCTAGCCGCGGGCTACCAAACCGTGACCGTCACCGGCACGGACGGCTATATCTACATCCAGAAGACCATTCCGTTTGAATCCGGCGGCCGCTTCACCGTCGCCGTCATCAATCGCCCAGGCGGGCTGGATCTGCTGCGCATCACGGATACCTGCTGCTTTGCCCCGTCGCGGGCGGCGCATTTCCGCGTCGGCAACCTCGCCCGAAACAGCGGCGCGCTCGACGTTCTCCTGCCGGATGGCCGCGCGGCCTATTCCGATGTGCGCTTCAAGGAGATCACCTCGTTCAAGCGCATCGCTCCCGGCGCATACGAATTTCTCTTTGCGGAAACCAATCAGCTTCCCGCGCCCGCTTACACGGATATCGAAACGCTGGATTCCGCGTTCATCGGCGCGAATCCGCTTCCCGATACCGCCGCGTCGGTCTATCTGCAAGTGACGCGCGGCCGCGCCTACACGGTCTATCTGCTGCAAAGCGGGCAGGGCTACAACGCCATCAGCCCGCTGGTCGTGGAAGACGCGATCTAAAACAAATACAAGCCACCTTTTTGAAGGTGGCTTCAGCCTGTCGACAAAGTATGCAAACACCCCGGATACATGATATAATACGAATCATGATTCCGGGGTGATTCTATGTATAAGAAGCAGAATCGAGACAAGCAGAAAGATATCCGCGTTGTAAGTTTGGAAGATTTGGTTCCAAGAGATCACTTGTTGAGGAAAATAGATATAGCAATAAACTTTGACTTTATTTATGAAGAAGTCAAGGACTTGTATTCTGCGACCGAATGGGGAAAACCGGGAATAGATCCGGTATCCCTATTTAAGATTGTCCTGATTCAACACTTGTATGGAATCCGAAGCATGAGGCAAACCATCAAAGAAATCGAAGTCAATATGGCGTATCGGTGGTTTATTGGATATGATCTTTTTGAAAAGATACCGCATTTTTCAACATTCAGTAAAAATTATACGAGACGATTTCAAGGGACACAGATTTTTGAAAGAATCTTCGAGAAAATCCTTGAGGAAGCAATAAACAGCGGATATGTAGATGCGAGTGCTGTATTTATAGACGGAACACATGTTAAAGCCAGTGCAAAAACAAAAAGAATCGGAAAGTGGAAATTGAAGCCACGGCAAAAGCCTATCAGGAACAGTTGGATGAGGAAACCGAAAAGACCGCGAAGCACATGGGAAAAGGCCGCTGAAAAAGATGATGACAGCGACGATAACGAAGATGGAAACATCGGTGGAACTGGCGAAAGAAAAACCATTACGGAAAGCACAACAGACCCAGAAAGCGGATTGTTTCATAAAGGAGAGCACGAAAAGCAATTTGCTTATGTAGCAAACACAGCATGTGACCGACATAATTTCGTATTGGGCTTTGTACTGGGAGCTGGCAATATTCACGATTCTCAAATGTTTTCCGGGATATACCAGAAAGTTATTGAGCGCTTTCCTCAAGTTGAAGCTGTAGCCATAGACGCCGGATACAAGACGCCTGGAATCATGAAGGAAATTCTGGACAACGGCAAGATACCGTGTACGCCGTATAAACGTCCCATGACCAAGGACGGCTTCTTTAAGAAAAACGAATATGTGTATGACGAATACTACGATTGCATAATCTGCCCCAATAATCAGCCTCTGAAGTATTCAACAACAAATAAAGAAGGATATAAAGAATAAAAAAGCGACCCCTGCTATCTGCTCAAAATGTGCGATGCGTGAAAAATGCACTCAAAGTAAGAACTGCCAAAAGGTTGTAACCCGTCATGTTTGGGCTGAATATATGGAGAAAGCCGAGGATTACCGACATACGCCGCAATACAAAAAATCTATGCAGAGCGCAAGCAAACGATTGAGAGAGTCTTTGCGTGTGCCAAAGAGCAGCATGGTATGCGGTATACACATCTTAGAGGATTAGCGAGAGTGACCTCTCAGCTCACCCTCTTATTTGCATCCATGAACTTAAAAAGCTGGCAACATGGAAGGACCGGAATGGGCTTCTTTGCCTGCTTGAAAAGCTGCTTATTATCGTAAAAGGGTACTTTCGGAATCCGAAAGTACCCTTTTTGTCGACAGTCTGAAGCCACCTTTTTGAAGGTGGCTTGTATTTGTCTACAGTCTGATCCTGTACCGTGTTTCATTTCGGATTGAATGTTCCTATTTTCCTTCTATATTCAATTTTCCATCGTTATCGGCACCGACTCCACATAACATGTATCCGGGCAAATATCAATTTGATTGTTCCATACCACCCGGCTGTCTACCTTCGGGTCGATATCCCAGCATACGGTGTGGTCTTCATTCAGATACACACGCTTGAAATCCTTCAAGTCAGCGATTTTCTGAAAAAACGCCTTTCCTTAGGTCAGCGCGCATATCCAGCCTTCGTTTTTCTCCGTCGTCAAACGTCAAGGTCAGCGTATAATCATCGTTCGCCTTTACCGCCGTAATCCGCTTACGTCCGCTTGCAAAATATTCCGCATAAGGCCGCGAAAAACCACGCGCCAGATATTCTTCAACCGTCTTTTCATTCATCTCACCTCCGGATTCACCCAACGAAGAATGAAAAACTCATTTCAGCGGCTCAATCTCGAAAAGTTCCTGCTTTTTCTGCGCCAATTCCCAATTTTCCATCAATTCATCCTGATGAAACGCAGCCCAGCCCAACAGCATTTTAAGTTGCTTGGAGGGCATGCTTCCTTCCAAAACTTCGATATCCGGGATAGACACAATGACTTCATCTTCGCCGTAAGAAGCATGGAAATGCGGCGGCATGTGATCCCGCCAGTTAATCGAAATCTTGATTCCCCCGAAATCTGCAAATCGTCGGCATAACGTTTCCCTCCTCTTGTTTTTATTATACCAAAAAACAACCTTCGGAAGCAATAGCGCCATATGCAAAACCGGCGAGCCGCCTTCTTGGACAGCTCGCCGATTTCTTAATTTTCGCTTACTTCACCACGCCGATGGCGTTCATCTGCGCCGGATGGACATGGTGGCCATGCCGTTTGTGTAGAAGGTCGCGGTTTCGCCCGCTTCCATCGTCACGCCGTCCGGCAGGGAGAGCACCACCTGCTCGCTGCCGTCCGCCGGGGTCACGAGTACGCGGCCGTCCTCCTCCACCGCGTCCACTGTGCCCTTCAGCGGATAGACGTTGATCGCCAGCGCCGCAATCTGCGCGGGGATGGAGCGCGTCATCTTGCCGTCGTAGATCACCTCGGCATACTGGCCGACGGCCAGCTCACCCTGCTGGAGCGAACCGTTGTAGAGTGTGTCGTCGAAGATGTTGACCTGCACCGTGCCCTGCTGCGTGCCTTCCAGAATCAGATATTCGTCTTTGATCTCCGTAATCTGGCCGCAGAGCGTGTCGATTTCCTCCGCGCCGTCCTCTGTCTCCGTCTCTTCGCGCAGCGCGTTCGCCGTTTCCGTCTCTTCATTCGGCGCGCTCGTCGTCGTCTCCGGCACGGCCGTTCCTTCCGGCGTCGCGCCCTGCTTTTTGTCGCTCGCGCCCTTCACCGCAAAACCGATTCCCAGAGCCACCAGAATCGCCGCCGCGAGAATCATCCACTTTTCATATTGTCGTCCTCCTGAATGTCTTTTTGAAGTCGAACCGCTTTGTTCGATATCATTTAGACGGATGAGGCGGCAAAAAGTTCCCGGCTTTCAGAAATTTTTTTCGGGAAATTTCGAATACCCCAAAATGCCGACCGTCTGCGTAGTCGGCGCGAAGGCCCGCCCGTTCCACGCCAGCGTCGTGATGAAGTCGCCCAGCGCGTCCGCGTGATACAACCCGCTGATCTTCTGCCACGCCACCAGCTCCAGCAGCCCGTCGCGGTTCACGTCCGCCGGGTAGAGCAGGCTTACGGGATCGACGAAGCCCGTCTGCGGCTGCCTGAGCACGCCGTTTTCGTCGTAGAGCTGCGCGAGATAATCGCCGTCCTTCCCCGCCAGATCAATGAAATACGCCATGCCCGTGTTTTCGCTCTCCGCCCGAACGACGTATTGATCGAGGTACTGCACCCGGTATCGCATCCTCTTGGCGTATTGCTCGCTGTCAAACACCGTCTGATACGCGCCGTTTTGGTACGCGACGACGCTGTACAGCCCCACCGCGCCGCTCGATCCCGTTTCCAGCGCGATCAGCGCATCCACCCGGTCGCGCGCCGTCATGCTGCCCAGCACCAGCTGCGGATCATAGCCGCCGTCGTGCGCCAAAGGGACGCGCGCGGTTCTCCCCGTTCGGCCATCCGTGATTTCCAGCTCAATGTTCTGCCAATACGCCGATCCCGCGCTCTGTTCGCCGGATAAAACCAGGCTTTCCGGCGCGCCGTCGCCCGTCAGGTCACCCCTCGCGGTTGCAATCCGTTTCCGCATAGCCTCTCCCCCTTTTCAGAAGAGCTTATGTGTCGGGGCGGGAAAAAAGCCCTCGCGGACGGGCTTCAAAACAGGCTCTGCTTCCGCATTTTCCCATACGCAAAACCCCATGGAGCCATCAAGCTTAAACCAAACATTTCAAGGAACAATATCTAAGCATTTTTGGATATGGGGCTTTGCCCCATCGCCCCACCAAAAGGGCTTTCCGGTCGCCCTTTGGAAACCTTCGGGCGCATATACCTGATTTTATTCTTGAAATATCGTGTTGTTAGCTTGACAGACCCATGGGGAAACATTTATGGATTAGGAAACCGACGGCCTTCTATTCGCCGCGGCGCTGTCGCCTTCCGGCGGGTCTTGCCCGCGGGCAGCTTGCGCTTGGGTTCGCCGGGCACGAGCGTCGGCTCTTTGCCCTCGGAAATGACCTCCGGCGTGACGACGACCTTCGCCACGTCGCTGCGCGACGGCAGATCGAACATCGTGCCCATCAGCGCATCCTCGATGATGGCGCGCAGGCCGCGAGCGCCGCTCTTGCGGGCAATCGCCTTCGCAGCAATCGCCTTGAGCGCGTCCGGCTCGAACTCCAGCTCCACGCCGTCCATCTCCAGCAGCTTGCCGTACTGACGGCACAGCGCGTTGCGCGGCTCGGTCAGGATGCGCACCAGCGCGTCCTCGTCGAGGTTATCCAGCGTCACGATGATCGGCAGGCGGCCGACAAACTCCGGAATCAGGCCGAACTTGAGCAGATCCTCCGGGCGGATATCCTGAGCACCTGACCGACGTTGCGCGTCTCCTTGCTCTTTGACGTCTGCGCCAAAGCCGATGGAGCCCGCGCCCTCGCGCTTTTCGATGATCTTGTCGATCCCGTCAAACGCGCCGCCGCAGATGAAGAGGATGTTGGTCGTGTCGATCTGGATAAACTCCTGATGCGGGTGCTTGCGTCCGCCCTGCGGCGGCACGCTGGCGACGGTGCCCTCGATGATCTTGAGCAGCGCCTGCTGCACGCCCTCGCCGGAAACGTCGCGCGTGATCGAGGGGTTCTCACTCTTACGCGCGATCTTGTCGATCTCGTCGATGTAGATGATGCCGCGCTGCGCCGCCTGAATGTCGTAATCGGCGTTCTGGATCAGGCGCAGCAGGATGTTTTCCACATCCTCGCCCACGTAGCCCGCCTCGGTGAGGGTGGTTGCGTCCGCGATGGCAAAGGGAACGTTGAGGATCTTCGCCAGCGACTGCGCGAGGAACGTCTTGCCGCAGCCGGTCGGGCCGACCATGACGATGTTGCTCTTTTGCAGCTCCACGTCGCCGCGCTTTTTCGGCGCGTTGATCCTCTTGTAATGGTTGTAGACGGCGACCGCCAGCGCGCGCTTGGCCTTTTTCCTGACCGATCACGTACTCGTCGAGCACCGCCTTGATTTCGGTGGGCTTGGGCAGGTTCTGCGGCTCCTGCGTCGGGGCCGTGCCCAGATCATCCGCGATGATCTCCTGACACAGCGCGACGCACTCGTCGCAGATATACACGCCGTTGCCCGCAATGATGCGGCGAACCTGATCCTGCGTTTTATCGCAGAAGGAGCAGCGCGCCACGCGCGGCTGCCGGGTTTCGTCCTTATCTCTCGGCATTTCGCACCTCAGAAAACATTGATTTCACGTCTTGGCCGAAAAGCAATTCTCCCCTCCCTTTTCGGGAAGGGAGAACGCTCTGGCTTACTTTTTGCGCGGCTGGTAGATTTCGTCGATGATGCCGTAGGCGAGCGCCTCTTCGGCCGTCATGAAGTAATCGCGTTCCACGTCGCGCTCGATGCGCTCCAGCGGCTGATGGGTCATTTCGCTCATCAGCTTATTCATCTTGCCCTTGGTGCGCAGCAGCCACTGGGCGTGAAGCTGCACGTCGGTGGCCTGCCCGCTCGCACCGCCGCTGGGCTGGTGAATCATCACTTCGCTGTTGGGCAGCGCAAGGCGCATCCCGGGTTCGCCCGCCATCAGCAGAAACGCGCCCATCGAGGCGGCCATGCCGAGGCAGACGGTGCGAACCTTCGGCTTGATGTAGCGCATCGTGTCAAAGATGGCCATGCCGTCGGTCACGCTTCCGCCCGGGCTGTTGATGTACATGGAGATATCGGCGTCCGGGTCTTCCATTTCCAGAAAGAGCAGCTGGGCGACGATGCTGTTGGCCAGCGCCTCGTTCACCTCGCCGCGCAGAAAGACCACGCGATCCTTCAGCAGGCGGGAGTAAACGTCATAAGAACGTTCGCCGTAAGGCGTCTTTTCAATGACGCTGGGTTCAAAGTAATAGCTGTTGTTGGTCATCATGGACGCCTCCTTAACAGGCGTTTATTTCTCAATTTCCCTTTTTCGCTTGTATACTCGTTTGAATATGCGTCAAAGCGATTTCACTCGCGAAACCGGCGTCGGGTCGATTACTCGGCCTTGGCGTTGTCGCAGAGGAACTTCACGGCCTTGTCGCGGATCACGTCGGCCTTGAAATACTCGCGATCGCCCTCGGTCAGGTTCTTCTTGAGCTCCTCGACGCTCTGGCCGATCTGCTTGGCAAACTTCTCGATCTCCGCGTCGATCTCTTCGTCGCTCACCTCGAAGTTCTCGACGTTCTCAATCGCTTCGAGCACGAGGTTCGCGCGGACGCTCTTCTCGGCCTGATCGCGGTACTGGCCGCGGAAGCTCTTCTCGTCCTGACCGGTGTACTTCATAAAGTCGGCGAGCTTGAGGCCCTGCTGAGCCAAGCGCGCCTCGAAGTTGCGGATCATGGAGTCGATCTGGCGCTCGATCATCGCTTCCGGAATCTCGACCGTGGCGTTCTCCATCACCTTGCCGATCACCGCGTTGGTGAACACGTTGTTGTCGCGCTCGGCAGCCTGAGCTTCCAGTTTGGCGCGAACGTCGGCCTTGTATGCGTCCAGCGTGTCAAACTCGCTGATGTCCTTGGCGAAATCGTCGTCAAGCGCCGGAAGCTGGGTCTCGGTGATGCCATTGACCTTCACGTGGAAGACGGCTTCCTTGCCCGCCAGCTCCTTCGCGTGATACTCGGTCGGGAAGGTGACGTTCAGATCCTTCTCCTCGCCGATGTTCATGCCGACCATCTGCTCTTCAAAGCCCGGGATGAAGGTGTGGCTGCCGATCTTGAGGGTCTGGTTCTCGGCGGTGCCGCCGGCGAACTTCACGCCGTCCACGCTGCCGGAATAATCGAGGTTCACGGTGTCGCCTTCGGCAACCGGGCGGTCGTCAACGGCGACCTCGGCGGCCTGCTTGTTGCGCTCCTTCTCGATCTCGGCGTTCACCTCGTCCTCGGTCACGAGGGTGTGCTCGCGCTTGACCTCAACGCCCTTGTACTCGCCCAGGGTCACGTCCGGCTTGACGAACACTTCGCAGGTGAACTGCAGGTTCTTGCCGGTGCCGATCTGCTGGATATCGACCTGCGGACGATCGACGACCTCGAGCTTGTTCTCGTCGATGGCCGGGCCGTACACCTCGTCGAAGATCAGCTCGAACGCCTCGTCATAGAAGACGCCTTCGCCGTACATGTTCTCGATCATCTTGCGCGGGGCGTGTCCCTTGCGGAAGCCGGGGATCGCGACCTGGCCGCGCACCTTGATGTATGCCTTGCCCATCGCCTCGTCGAACTTGGCCGCGTCGATGTCAAAGGAAAGTTTCACCTTATTGCTGGAAATCTTTTCAACAGTGGTGCTCATGCTCTTATGCTCCTCTACGGTAATGGTTGCGCCCCGGAAATCCCAAACGCTATCCTATATTATAGCACGGGCGGATGGCTTTTCAATCCTCAATCCGTAGTATTGAAGCGTTTTTTGTGGTTTTCGGTCTTTTTTTCTTTTGCCTTTCTGATTTTTATGCCGCGCCTCGCTTTTTTATGCGCGTATATTTGCATCTTTGGGGCAGGCTAAACAAAAAGGAGGCGCGCCATGTCCCTGCTCTGTGTTCTTTCCGCCGCGCCGCGCACCCCGGCGCAGGTTCGCCCGCTCGCCCGCCGTCTGCTTTCCATGCGTCCCTGCGCGGATGCGCTGCTGTCTGTGCGACCTGCCGGATGCCTTTTTTCCGAGGTCATGCCGGAGGATCGCGCCGCTGCTGCGCGCGCTGCAATCCGCCGTGATGGCCGCCGACGCGCGCTGTCCGGGGCATTTTCTGCTGCTCGTCCGCAAGCGCGTCTGGGATGACGCGGCGCGGCTGTATCTGGGCGAAAACCAGCCGCTTCTGCCCATGCAGACTGTCGCCGCGCTGCTCGCCCACGGGCATGCGCCGTCCGCGTTTGCCGCCGCCAGCTTTTCGCCCGCGTCTCTGGCCGGGCAATTCTCCGCCGCGCTCTTCTGCCCCGCCGACGTCTCCTGCGCGCCGGATGTTCCGCGCCGCATGCTGGCCGCGTTGGGCGAATCCGGCCTTCTGGCCGCGCGCGTCCTGTCCCCGCTGGCCGACGACGCGCCGCTTTCAAACCGTCTGCCGGGCTTTTTGGGAATCGCGCGCCGCGTCGGATGTTCCTCGCCCGCCGCCGTCGCGCGCGCCTTTCCGACGGCGTGCTTCTCGCCTCGTCTCGGGCTTTTTTCCATCGTTGAAAATCGGATGGGTCGGACGTCTGCCCGCTGTGGGACGTTCCGCCTTCGTGGCCGACGCTTCCCCCTCTCTGCGCGGCGCGCTCCGCCAGACGCGGCGGGATTTGGATCGTCTCTGCCGCCTGCCCGCGCCGACGGTGCTGCAAAAGCTCATGCTGTCCGCCCCGCCGCTTCGGCTTCTTCTGCTCTTTTTCGCCGCCGTGTCCGGTTGGGAATGGGTCGCCGTGCTGGCGCTCTTGGAGCCTTACGCCCTGCTGCATCCGCGCATGCTCCCCGCCGCGCTCGTGCGTCTCGCTTTTCTGCCGATGACGGCGCTCTGCGCGGCCAACGCATTTTTCGCGCATCGTCTGGCGCGTTCCCCGCTTCTGCGCGTCCGCTTTCCCGCGGGCGCGCAAACCCCGGCCGCCTGCGCGGTCTGCGGCGCGGCGCTGCTCCCCGCCGCGTTTCAGCCTGCGCGCGCTTGCGCCGCTGCTTTTCGTTTCGCTGCTCTGGCTGGCCGCACCGCCGCTGTTCCGCGCGCTGACGCTCCCGGAAACCGAGCGCATCCCGCTCAGCGACGCCGAACGCGCGCGGCTTCTGCGCCTTGCGCGGGAAGCGTTTGCCGCCCCAGTCGATCATGCCGCTCCGGGCGCGGCGATGCTCGCCGCCTGCGGCGGCTGTATGCTCGGCTTTCTGAGCCGGACGAGGCCGCGCGGCAAATGACGGCGCTCCTTCCCGATCTGTCGTCTGCGCCGCTCGACGCGCATGAAACCGCCTGCGCGCTGGCCGCCGCGCAGGCCATCCGCGAGCGCATGGCCGATTGCGACGCGGCGCTCCGCTCCCTTCCCGCGCAGATCGAGCGTGCCTGCGCCCCGGAGGCCGCCGCGCCGTGGCTGGCCGATATTCTGGATGGCGCACAGGCACACAGCGCGCTGTTCCTGCCCCTACGCCGGATTCGCGTCCCCTCGGTCGTCACCCATCCGCACGGGTTTCTGGCCTTGCCGGATAAAGCAAAAACGCCCGACGATGCGTGGGCGTTTCTGATGCTTTGCGACGCGCTCTGCGCGCATCCGTTTTATCCGCTCTTTTGGCGTTCTCCCGTCGCCGCTCCGTATCGAAGCCGGGTCACGCTCGGTTTCTGACCGGGCCGCGCAGCATGTCGCCCGCCTGCAATTTGCCGCCGCAAGGGATGCGCACCCGCTCCATCGGCACGTTCACCACGCCGACATGCTCGCCCGTCCGCTCGATCACGATGTCCTCGATCACCAGCTTTTCGCTGCCCTTCGGCGTGACGGTTTCCAGCTCGTCGCCGGCGAAGAAACGGTTCTTCATCTCCACCAGCGCCTCGCCGCCCGACGCATCCAGCACATAGCCCATGTATTCGGCCTCCTGCGTCACGCCGACCGCCTCACCGCAGACCTTCGGCTGGCCGAAGTAAAGCCCGTATCGTATACGCGGTGGCTGATCTTTGTCCAGCTCCCCGCGCAGCCGTCTTTGCAGCGCCGCGTCCGCCCGATAGCCCGCCGGGCTTTTTGCGTATGCGTCCATGGCTCGGCGATACGCCCCGACGACCGTCGCGATGTAGATTTCCGTCTTCATCCGCCCCTCGATCTTGAAGCAGCAAACGCCGCTCTCCATCAGCCTCGGCAGGTGCTCCATCATGCAGATGTCCCGGCTGGAGAATCGCCGTTCCCCGCTCGTCCTCCTCGATGGGCATGGCCTCCTCCGGCCTCGTCCGCTCGTGCAGGGTGTAGGTCCAGCGGCACGGCTGGCTGCACGCGCCGCGGTTCGCGCTCCGCCCGTTCAAGAAGCTGGAAAGCATGCAGCGCCCGGGAATACGACATGCAGGCCGCGCCGTGGATGAACGTCTCCAACTCGATTTCGTCCCCGATCGCCGCGCTCATCGCCTCAATCTGCTCAAACGTCATCTCCCGCGCCAGCACGACGCGCTTTGCCCCCAGCGCCTTGTATACGCGGGCGGATTCGCTGTTCGTCGTGCTCGCCTGCGTGCTCACGTGCACATCCAGCCCCGGCACTTCCCGCGCAATCCGCGCAATCGCGCCGAGATCGGAGACGATCGCCGCGTCCACGCCGATATCGCGCGCCCTCTGCGCCGTCCTCACCATGCCGTCGAGGTCACCGTCAAAGGCGAAGATGTTCAGCGTCAGGTTCACCTGCGCGCCCGCCGCATGCGCCAGCCGCACGGCCTCTTCGAGCTGTTTTTCGTCGAAATTGTTCGCCTGCGCGCGCAGGCCGTATTGTTTTGCGCCACAATAAACGGCGTCTGCGCCGAAGCGCAGCGCCGTTTGGAGCGCTCATGTTGCCCGCGGGCGCGAGCAGCGAAGGCATTGTCTTCATCCTGTCCTCCGATCAGTTCAGGCCGCGGCTCTTGTCGTATTCCTCCCACAGCGGGCGATACATGGCCACGGCGGCGTTGTGCTCGTCCAGCGTCTTGGAGAAATGCAGCGCGCCGGAGGCCGGGTCAGTCGAGCAGAAGTACAGATACTTCTGCGCCACGTATTGCTCGTCCGGGTACAGCGCCGCAACAATCGCGTCCATCGACGGGTTGCAGATCGGGCCGACCGGCAGCCCCTTTCGGGTGTACGTGTTATACGCCGAGTTGACGGAAAGCTCGCTGTCGCCGAGCACCATCTTCTGCGAGCCGGTCGCATATTTGATCGTCACGTCCGAGCCGAGCGTCATATCCGCCTTGAGTCGGTTGTGGAAAACCGCGCTGACCTTGGCAAAGTCGCCCTTCTTGGCTTCCTTTTCGATCATCGAGGCGAGGGTCACCACCTCGTCCATCGTCATCCCCAGCTCCTGCGCGCGCTCGTCGTAGCCGCTCAGATACGCCGCTTCCATCTGCGTCAGCAGGCGCTTGATGATGGTATCGGCGCTTGAGCTGGTGTAAATCTCATAGGTGTTCGGCGACAGATAGCCCTCCAGCGCGTATTTGCGCTGGCTTGCCGTGCCGGTCTTCATCATCTCCTCGATGAAGTAATACCCGCTGTAAGCCTCGCCCGATTTGCACAGGCCGAGGAACTCGTCGGCGCTCGAGAGAATCTTCTGCTCCACCAGATAATTCGCCACGTCCTCCACCGTCCAGCCGGGGATGATGGTGATGCTCGTCGTCAGCGGCTTACCGTCGCCGGCAATCAGTTGATTGAGGATCTCCGTCGCGGACATCGCGCGCGAAAGCTCGTAGTCGCCGCTCTGGATCTTCTGCCCCATGCCCATGAAATCGGCCATGTATTTGAAGACGGTGTGGTTGTGGATCAGCCCCGCCTCTTCCAGATTTCGGCTGACCGCGGAGAGCGAACTGCCGGATTTGACGCTGAAGGCGACGGTCTGGCCGTCCGCGCTGTCCATCGGCGAAAAGAACATGTCGTCCACCTTCTGCCAGCCGGTGTAAACCAGCCCGCAGATGATGACAAACGAGCAGACGAACACCAGAATCGGCCGCAGAATCCGCCAGATCCAGTCGTACCAGAAAAAGCCGTACCGCCTGCTTTCAAGCAGCTCGCGTTCCTCCGCGTCGCGGATCGGGCGCTTCTTTTTCTTCGCCAATGTCGCTTTCCTCCCGGTTTATTGCTTGTCGGGCACGTCAAAGCGGATACCCGCCGCCTCGGTCAAAATCTTGAAGATATCGGCCAGCGTCTTCTGCATCTGCATTTCCGCCATCAGATAGGCCTGCACGTCGCTGTTCATATACAGCAGCGAGGCGAGCTGCTGAAAGCGCTGCATGTCCTCGGTGGGCATCTCCCCGCCGCGCCGACCATGCTCATCTGGAGCTGCACCTGCAGCCGCTTGTATTCCTCCAGCAGCAGCCGGTTGGTCTCGTCCGCCGCCTCGCGCAGCTCCGCCAGCTGCACACATTCGTCGCTTCTCTTGATTTCCTCGGCCAGCTTTGTGCGCCGTATCGTAAATGTTCATGCTTCAACTTCCTTGTTTTTTATGTTTCCATGATGATCGGCAGAATCATCGGGTTGCGCTTGATGAGATCGAACAAATAGTTGTGCATCTCGTCCTTGATCCCGTTCTTCACGCTCGTCCAGTCGCTCTGCTCGATGCGGTCATACCGCTGCAAGACGTTCATCGCGACGTTCCGCGCGCCGGAAATCAGCTCCTCGTTTTCGCGCACATAGACGAAACCGCGCGAGATCAATTCCGGTCCGCTGGTCACCAGCCCCGTCTCCCGGTTCACGCCGACGACGACGATAATCAATCCGTCCTGCGAGAGGTGCTTTCTGTCGCGCAGCACCACGTTGCCCACGTCGCCCACACCGAGGCCGTCCACCATCACCGAGCCGTTTGGAATCGGGCCGGTGATGTTCGCCTCGTCCTCGGAAAGCTCGAGCGCCTGCCCCATTTCCAGAATGATGACGTTGTCCTCCGGCATGCCCAGCTCCTGCGCCAGATGCGCGTGCCTGTGCAGCATGCGGTATTCGCCGTGCACCGGGATGAAGTATTTCGGCTTCACCAGCGTGTGCATCAGCTTCAGCTCCTCCTGACAGGCGTGGCCGGAGACGTGCACATCCGCGATACGGTTGTAAATCACGTTCGCGCCGCAGCGATAGAGCTGGTCGATGATTCTGGAGACCATGATCTCGTTGCCCGGAATCGGCGTCGCGGAGATAATCACCGTGTCGCCCTGCCGAATCTGCAATTTGCGGTGCTCGCTGTTGGCCATGCGCGTCAGGCCGCTCATCGGCTCGCCCTGGCTGCCCGTCGTCAGCACCACGATTTCGTCATCCTCATAGCAATCCAGATCGCCGACGTCGATGAACACGTCCTGCGGGATTTTTAGCTCGCCGATTTCCATCGCCAGCTTGGTGACGTTGACCATGCTCCGGCCGACAAAGCAGATTTTCCGCCCGAACTCGATGCAGTTGTCCACCACCTGCTGAATTCTGTGCAGGTTCGAGGCGAACATCGCGATGATGATTCGCCCCTTCGCGTCCTTAAACAGGTTGTGGAAGGTCTCGCCGATCTTCTTTTCGCTCATCGTGTAGCCGGGGCGCTCCACGTTGGTGGATTCCGCCAGCATCGCCAGCACGCCGCGGCTGCCCCACGCGGCCAGCGTGTTGAGATCCGTCACCTCGCCGTCGATGGGCGTGTAGTCGATTTTGAAGTCGCCCGTCACGATCACCGTTCCGGCCGGGCACGTAATCGCCATCGCCACCGCGCCCGCAATCGAATGGCTCACCTTGATGAACTGCACGGAGAACGCGCCGACCTCGACCACGTCCTTCGGCTTCACGATATGGAACTGGATGTTGCCGATATTATGCTCCGCCAGCTTCCCGCGTATGAGCGCGCAGGTCAGCTTCGTGCCGTAAACCGGCGCGGGTACGCGCGGCAGCACATACGGCGTCGCGCCGATGTGATCCTCGTGCCCGTGCGTAATCAGATACGCGCGCACGCGCTCCCTGTTTCGCTCCAGATAGGTGATGTCGGGAATCACAAGGTCAATACCGAGCATATCCGCCCGCGGGAAGATCGAGCCGCAGTCCACCACAACGATGTCGTCGCCAAACTCGAAGGCCGTCATGTTTTTGCCGACCTCGCCCAATCCGCCCAGCGGAATAATCCTCAGCTTCGCCAAATGCGTCTCCTCCTTTCTGTCGTCTCCTTTTGTTTTTTATCTTCCAAAAGCCCTTTATGTCGTTCTCAGGCTTTCAAAATCCGAACATTTCTGAGGGATAACACCTCATACTAATTCGCAGTTAAAATGCTTAACAGAGCACATCAGATTTTTTGTTCTGACGAAGCCAAGTGAAGTGAGGCGTACTGGAGGTACGTTGAACGGAACGAGGCAAAGTCAGAGCGAAAAAGATGGTGCGCGGATAAGCCATTTAACAAGAATTAGTATCAAGCCTATTCAGTTCATTATAGCACAAAAAGCCCTGCTT
>VOFB01002224.1_pt1 | contig 36371 bp, 63 predicted proteins | sample 5384141 | NCBI WGS metagenome assembly VOFB01 (sample SAMN12384721, study PRJNA508395) | human gut metagenome | isolation source: healthy gut A | host: Homo sapiens
GATAATTGAATCTTTCTGTACTATCTGTTCCATAGTTGACTACTTCATAGCCATATTTTTCTTCTATATATTTTTTGATTTCTGTTTTGTATTCTACTGCTACATGATCATTTCCAATTCCTATTTTCATTTTTCTTCTCCTTTATCTATTGACGCTTGCCATTCTAAAATACGTGTAATGTCTTCCTTTTAAAGAGACTGATAATTGATGAATATTTTCAGGAGATGTACATCCACTAAATCCACCATCACCAATAGCATGAATATCTGCTCCAGTTTCTTTCATTTTTAAAGCTATTAAACGAATTGTATCTGGGTCTGCACATTCTACCGAACTGTTAAGGAAGGTCATTGCAAATGTGCCCGATTTATATGAATTATATATTCTACAAGTTCACGAATCATATCTACACTAATACCATGTCGAGAACCTGGAGCAGGTAAATCAATACAGTCAACCCCTGCATCAATTAATTCTTTAATAATTTCTTTTGCATCATAAATTTGCAAGTGGGTCACCTAAAACTTTTTCATTAATACCATCTTCCCATTTTCCTGCAAAAACAAAGATTTGATCTTTATATTTTTGTTTAATTTTTTGGCAGTTTCGACAACATCTCTAATAGATGTTCCACTTCCTGGATTTCCACCTAAAACAATAAAGTCAGCTCCAAGTTCAATACATTTTTTGACATGTTCATCACTTGCAAGCATTCCTTCTCGACGGTATAGTGCTTTCTTTCCACCATCTTCACTTCCTGCTTTAGGACATCCTAAATAAATACCAATTGGTCTTCTACATTTTCTTTTAATTCTTGAAAAGATAAACCACATAATCCTGGATTATTATCTAAATCATCAAGATCAAAAAGTATTTAACATCACCATGTCTGCTCAAAGCAAACATTAATTCACTATTTGTAACGCCTCTTACTAATCCAGGACCTGCAAATAGTAAATGTTGTCCCATCACAACACGACCTTCAGATTTAAAAATTGATTCTTTTAAATCCATTGGTGACATTTCTTTAATTTCATCACCCGTCGCACTTATTAAACGTGTTACCATCTTATTTTCCACCTAATTCTAAAGCAAAGTCTAAAACTTTAGCTCCATTCATCATTCCATAATCTTGCATATTAATGGTTTCTACAGGTTTACCTGGGTATTTAGCTTTTACATTTTTTAGTTCATATCTTACTTGAGGGCCAAGTAAAATAACATCTGCACTATCACCATATTGATCAATACTTCCTACTGGATGAGCTTCAATATGTAATTCAATACCTTTGCAGCTGCTGCTTCGTTCATTCTATTAACAAGTAAACTTGTTGACATACCTGCTGCACATACTAATAAAATATTCATAGCTATTCCTCCTATAATTCTCGTAATTCTTTTATAATTTCTTGATAACTTCTTCCTTTTCCAAAAGAGTGCACTTGTTCTAAAATAAATCCTTTGACTCTATCTTAGACAACATTTCTATTTTCTCTGGAGAACATGCCCCATCAATCATGACATCATATCCTCCATAGTTCTTTGCTTCTTCTACAAACTTTTTGAATTTTGGTGTAACAAAATCCAAATACTTTTGTCCTGCAAATCCTGGATTGACACTCATCAACATGACATAGTCACAGAGATGTAATAAGTCTTTGACTGTTTCAAAAGATGTTCCTGGATTGATGGCTATTCCTGCTTTTGCTCCGGCATCTTTGATCATTTGTAAGGTTCTACAGGCATGTGGATCAATTTCAGGATGTATGTAGATAATTTTTGCTCTAGACTTTGCAAATTTATCAACATATTTAGATGGATTTTCAATCATCAAATGAACATCGCATGGTTTTGTTGCTGTTTTACAGATGTATTCGATATCTTGTAATCCCATGCCAAAGTTAGGAACGAAGCTTCCATCCATAACATCTAGATGGAAGATATCAATTCCTCCTTCTTCTAAATCTTCTATTTCTTTTGAAGTGATGCAAAATTTGCACACATCATACTTGGACATGATAATTTTTCCATATAACCTCTCCTTTTATAGGTAAACGTTTTCCTATCTTTTTGTAATTCTATTATAGAAATTATGAGTAAACGTTTCCACACAATTATTCGTCATATATTGTGCCGTTATCTTAAACCCTTTAATTCATTGAATAATGTAGCTATTTCATTTATAATTTTAATAAAAGGAGGACCTTTATGGCTCAAAAAGTATTTCAATAAAAGAAATTGCAAAAATGGCAAATGTTTCCGTAGCCACTGTTTCAAGGGTAATTAATAATAATGGTCGTTTTTCAAAAAGAAAAAAGAAAAAGTAGAAGCACTCATTAAAGAACATGGATATACAACAAATATTGCAGCAAAAGTCTAAGAACATCTAAGTCTAAAACAATTGGTTTAATTGTTCCTAATATTGATAATGCATGGTTTTCTCAATTAGCTTTAGCTATTGAAAAACAATTTTTTGATAATAATTATTCTGTTTTTATATGTAATACATCTCAAGATGAAAAAAAAAAAGAAGTTGCATACTTTAAATCATTAGATTCTAAAATGGTCGATGGTATTATATGTATTTCAGGGATTGAAGAAATACCTTCGCATTTTTAAGTAGAGATATTCAATTGTTTGTATTGACCGTAAACCTAAAAGACCATAGTGAAGCTTATTATGTTGAATCTAATCACTATTCCGGTGGTTATCAAGCAACTGAAGAGTTAATTAATCAGGATGTAAAATATTGCTATTTTATCAAGAAATAAATCATTATCTGTTAACCGACAACGTCTTAAAAGGATATTTGGATGCTTTAAAAAGATCACCATCTTGAAGCAAAGAAGAACTACAAATATTTGTAGATGCCAACCAAGCAAACTATGAAGGTGCAAGACAAATCATTAATCAACTTATAAAAAAAAGGAGTTACTTTTGATGGGATATTCGCTACAAATGACTGGAGAGCATATGGAGCATTAGTTGCTTTACAAGAAAATGGAATTAAAGTTCCTGAACAAGTCAAATTGATTGGTTTTGATGATATTTTCATTGCATCTACATCTCATCCAACTCTTTCAACAATTAGACAAAGATACACCTGCTTTAGCTAAAACAGCTTGTGATTTACTTCTTGATTTAATGAACAAAGAAGACAATACAGAATTACAAAAAAGATATGTTTTACCCGTAGAAATTATTCGACGTGAATCAACAGCATAATAAAAAGGTCTTTTATAAGATCTTTTTTGTTTTTAAATCTTAATTAAAAAAAGTCATGTATCTCTACATAAACTTTTATTCTTCACTAAATCAAAGAATTCAAGTATTTTACAATGTATTTATATAAAAAGAATGTTAATTTATATCCCATTCCCTTTCTCAATACTCTTTCAGGTTGTCTTTTGGTTATCTTTCGGCGGTCTTTCGGTGGTCATCTCGGGTATATTATAAAATTATTTTATAATATACCCACCATTCTGGTTGTTCTCTTTATTATTCAATTTCTTGTAATATTTAGGTTTGTCCCCAAATTATTTGATTTACCCAAATATAAAATAAAAAGCCCTGTAGAACAGGACTAAGTATCAAAGTACTTTTTCTTATGTCCGTTTTACAAGGACTATTTTAATTAATTTATATTTTATCTAGAAATCTTCAACCAAATCATCAAAAGTTTGTCTACGAATGACTTCTTTAGATTTACTTGGTATGAGACTACTGCTGGTTTAGGTAATTGGTTGTAGTTAGAGACATTGAATGGTGGTAAAACTCCTGTCAAAGATTTGATTGCTAAGATATCACCTGAGTTTGGGGATCTTGTAACATGTCTTCTAATTAATATCTCCTGATTCAATTTTTCCAGCTACTGTACTAAGCGATCAACCAGGCATTTCTCCTTTATTGCGATATGGCATCATATTTTGCTGCTATAAGCTAGAACAGGATAATTATCATTCCTCATAACACTAATATAATCTCTAATATCTTTAATATTTTTATAAGAAAACTGTGTATAAAAGTAATCTGCATTTCCAACACAATAACGTCTGGTTCTACTAATACCATTGAATGGTTTTCATATTACACGTGCTTCAAAGTCCTTTGTTGATAATATCCATAATTGTATCAACAACATCATTCAAATTCTAATGGTTTTATCTGCTTTTGTATAACCAAACCTCCACCGGCATTTTAATTTGTTAATAACAATTCAAAAATGTGTCATAGTTTCATATGCTATATCAACAATTTATTCCATTTGTAAAACATAGGCTGAATTTCTTCAGTTTGACCAACATGACTATTTAGTTCCAAAAAATTAATATGTAAGGTGCATCAATAACTTTTTAATTGCTTTTAAGTATGTATTATCATGACTTGACTAAAACCAAATTTTGTATCTTTAGTACCTCAAATTTGAATATAATCACTCCACCGCATATAACTCCTGGTGTTGAGTTCTTGTGCAAGTCCATTGACCACATTTTAATTTGAAGCAATTTCTTCAACAAGTTCAATTTCATAGAAGTTTATCAATGACAAAGTTTTCACCATTTTCTAAAGCGTATTGAATTTGAAGGTAATTTATTATTCCCATGGAAATAAATTTTTTAGGATCAAATCCTGCTTTTAACGCAACACTGATTTCTTCCTGCAGAAACGCACCAATTCCCGCCATATTCCATTGCTAATTTTATAGATTGCTTTACATGAAAAATGATTTTGATGCAAATAATGGTAATGTATTTTCATATTTATCAATCATTTTTGTTTTAATGTATTAAATTGTTTTCTAATATGTCCCTTCAGACATAACATATAATGGTGTTCCATATTGTTTAATTAAAATCAGTTGCTTTCACATCATCTATGTATAAATCATTTTTTATTTTGTACCAAATTCAGTTTGTAAAAACCATTTCTTTTCTCCCTAATAAAGTGTTTTTAACGTAAATAACCCATGATCCTTATCTTGTAAGGTTTTTTAGTTGCAGCTAACGCACCTTGAACAAATACTTCTTTTCGATAAAGCCGTATGCTTGATTTCAATAATTTCATCTACTCCCGCAAACATAATTTCATGTTCACAAAAATTGTTCCACCACGAAGTGCTTGAATACCAATTTCTTCTTTCTTTCTTTTTTCATGAAGTGCACTACGATCATAAACAGGTGTTGTTTCTTTAATTTCATCTTCCATTACTTCATATAAAAGCTTTGCTGTACCTGATGGTGCATCAATCTTTTGATTATGATGTTTTTCTAAGATTTCAATATCATAACCATTATCATAGAATTCTTTTTAGCTACTTGTCTTAAGATCTTAGTGACCATTTGAATTCCAAAGCTTGTATTATAAGATTGGAAAATAGCTATTTCTTTTAGAAGCTTCTTCAATCTTATCTAATTGTTTCCTTAGAAAAACCAGTTGTTGCAAAAACAACTTTTGTTTTATTCTTTTAGCATAAGCAAAATATCATCAAGATTGTTTGATGTGAAAAAATCAATAATCACATCCGCAACGATCTTGACTTCTGTTAAGTTACTATACATTGCTTCTGGTGCTTTTTTCATCAAATTCATAAGAAACCACACCAATTAAATCAAATTCATCTTTTTTCTCTTAATTGATGAGCAACTTTCTTACCCATCAAACCATATCCATATAATAATACTTTCATCCTAATACCCCAATTTTTCAAATTCATCCATTGCACCAAATAATGCTTTTTATTTTCTTCTGTAGTTTCAATTAATGGTAATCTTAAATGTTCTCCACATACTCCCATTTTAGCAAGAGCTGCTTTTAAGGCATAATTGGATTAACATCAATAAATAATAAACGTGAAATAGGATCTAAAGCATAAGCTAATGGTTGTGCTTCTTCAATATTTCCTTTTAAAATTAATTGTGTTAATTTTTCTACCGCTTCTGGATATAAGTTAGAAGTAACAGAAATAACTCCTTTTCCTCCAGCTGCCATAAATGGAAGAATATTATCATCACATCCTGAATATAAATCAAAGTCTAAATCAGCTGTTTTAGCTAATACTTCCATAGCATAAGCAATATTATCTGTGGCATCTTTCATTGCTTGAATGTTTTTGTGTTTAGCAAGTTCAACAACTGTGTCAACCGAAATATTTAATCCTGTTCTTCCTGGTACATTGTATAAAAATCATTGAATATCAACGGCATCCGCAATTGTTGTATAATGTTGAATTAAACCTCTTTGGCTTGTTTTATTGTAGTAAGGTGTTACGACAAGAATCGCATCTGCCCCTTTTTCTTTAGCATAACGTGCTTTCTTTAAAGCTGTTTGTGTATCATTTGAACCAGCTCCACAAATAACTTTAACACCTGTTCCTTTCTGCAAGTTCTAGTGTTAGATCTAATAATTTAAATTCATCTTCAATTGTAATGGTTGCTGTTTCACCTGTTGTTCCATTTACAAGTAAAGCTTGTACACCACCATCGATCATTCTTTGAACTTGTCTTTAAATCCTTCAAAATCAATGTCTCCATTATCAAACATTGGTAATACAAGTGCGACTGCACTTCCTTCAAAAAAATTGTCATATTTATTTATCCTCCTCAATATGAAATCTTTCTTTAATAATTGAATTGCTTGATCTAAATTCTCTTTATCAATAACTAAAGAAATTGTTCTTTTACTTGTCGTAATTTGATAAAAAGTGAATATTAGCTTGTCCTAAGACATCAAATACTTCAGCTGCCAAACCTGGTGTTGTTTCCACCAATTTTCCCCAACCGCAACTTTAGCGTATTTTCTAATTTGATAAATTTGAATTTGTTTAAATTCATCTTTTAATTTCATGATTGCTTGATTTAGTTTTAATTGGAATTCTTGATCTAATGTAATTTCAATTTGTACAAAATCATCAACAGTAACTTAAGAAATCATGTCTACATTAATTTCCTCATCTTTTAATATAGAAAAGATTTTCGCAATCATTTTAGGATGTTTTGGTACATTTAATAACTTAAGTTGAATAATTTCTTTTTCACAACTTATAGCTTCAATAATATCGTTCATAATTTCCTCCCTATATTTTATTCATCCTCTTATAAAAAGTGACAAATAAAAAAATTGCAATGAGTATCATTGCAACAAAAAATTGTTATCAATGATAGCCCCCATTACCTTTAGATAATGACAGTTGAATAGGTCTTTCCTAGACACCCAAGATTATACCTCATGCAATAGATACAATCTTTCGGCAAGTGCTCCTCCTTCATTACCTTGTTGCATCAAAAATAATAATCTCATAACATCTTGCGCCTCTATCTTTATTTGAGTAAATTCTATCACATCTTGAAATAGTATACAATAATAAGCCTTATTATTTTTCATTTAGTAGTAATTTTGATATGATAGTTTCAGGAGGGATATTTATGTTATTTATTTGTTATCCAAAAATGTTCGACATGTAAAAAAGCAAAGAAGTTTTTATTAGATCATCAAATTGAATTTGATGAAAGACATATCGTTGAAGAAAACTAAATAAAGATGAATTAAAAGCACTTTATTTAAAAAAGTGGTTTACCACTTAAAAGATTCTTTAATACATCAGGTAATCTTTATAAAGAAAAACATTTAAAAGATATTTTACCGACTTTAAGTGAAGAGGAACAATTAGAACTGCTTTCTACTAATGGAATGCTTGTTAAAAGACCTATACTTGAAACAAAAGACAAGGTTCTTGTTGGTTTTAAAGAAGAGCAATATAAGGAACTTCTCTAATGCCTGCTGGATATACACATTATTGTTTTGGTAAAGATGTTTATAAACATCTTGATGATCAAAATATTAAAGATTTATTACTTAGAAATGAAAATTGTTTTTTAATTGGTCTTCATGGTCCAGATATTTTCTTTTATGAAAGATGGAATAAAATAGCAAGAAAGATGCATCAAGAAAAAGCTAATACTTTCTTTGAAAAGGCACAAGATATTATTCAAAGTGAAGCACAACTTGCTTATATTCTTGGTTTTATTTGTCATTATTTATTAGATAGTCAAATGCACCCTTATATTAAAAAGGATGATTAAAATACAAATATGGATCATTTTGAAATAGAATCTGATTACGATCGTCTTCTTTTTTAAAAAAGAAATCATCAAGATCCATTACATAAAGAAATCTATGAACATATTCGCTTTAAAGAAAAAGAAATATGTACTATTCAATCCTTTTTCCCTGAACTATCTTATTTAGATATTGAAAAAAGCTCTTAAAGGAAAAAAAGAATTGATCATTTATTAAAAGCCCTAGCTTTTTAAAAAAGGGGGCTTATTTATGGATGTTTCCATCTCACATTCAATTTTCATAAACTCCAAGGTTTAATTATTAACTACCATCATAATAAAGAAATGGAAAAATATAATGATATTCTTGATAAAATCTACCAACAAGCCTTAAAAAGAATCTCTTATTTATCTTCCTTTATATATTCAAAATTATAAAAAACATGCTCCTTTACCAGAGCGCTACTATCATAACTACAAATAGTGCATCAAACGATGCACTATTTTTATAAATCAAAACCATCTTTGAAAGCTTTACCAACATTTTCTCCTAAAACACGATACGTATTATTGACCATATCAAAAGCAATAATTTCCATTTTATCTACATCTATCTTACCATTTTCATCTAAATAGTCTTCATCAATAGAAACATTAATAACATTTCCAATTAAGTTTCCAGCTTCAAAAGATTCTACGTACATTCTAAAGTAAGTGGATATTCTTCAATAATTGGTGCATCAACATGTTTTGAAGGTGTTATATGGACACCGCTTTTAGCAATCTTATCTTCTTTATTTCCTGAAACAACACCGAAATAATCAAATTTTTTCAGTTTTCTTTGTCGCAAATGATAAAAGTAAAAAGCTTTTTTAATTCTAAATTATCTGTTGTTTTATGTTTAGAAAGTGATACATAAACTTGATTATAATCATAAACACCACCCCAAGCAGTATTCATGGCATTGGCTTTACCATCTTGATCATATGTTGCAAGCAAAAGGCATAAATAGCATTTTATCTCCTAAATCTTTCTCATATAGATAATTCTCCTGTGTATCTCTTTTTATATCACTTGTTAAATTTGAGACAAATTGAGTAAAAGACTTCGAAGAGAAATAAAACTGTTAGCGAACCAAGTGATGGTTGTGCCTTTTAATTCCATCAACATTAGAGTATTGACTTTAAGATTATCATGACTTTCCCTTTCATTTTATTACAATGAAGTTATAAGAAAAAGGAGAAAAGTATGAGTAAAATTGTATTTTTAGATGTTGATGGAACATTGATTGACTCTGAAACAAAGTTACCTGATTCAGCAAGAAAAAGCTGTTGATCAAGCCAGAGCTCATGGACATAAAGTCTATATTTGTACAGGTTGTTCAAAAGATGAAATCTTACAAAGAAATTTATGTGATTTAGATGGAATGATTTTAGGTAATGGTACTTATGTAGAAGATCATGCGCATGTTATTATGCATCAAGCGATGCCTTTAGAAGAAGTAAAAAGGTGGTTCATTGGTGTCAAGAAAGAAATCTTGCTTTTTACTTAGAAACAAATAGTGGGGTTTATTGTAATGATCAAATGATTAAAGATGGACCAGCTGTCATGATTAAATACGGTCAAGGTAAAAGGTGCAGATCTTTCAAATGCAACAGAAAAGGCAAAAAGCTTTATTGATTCTTTTTACGTTAATTCATGGAGATGAATTTTATCGTGAAGATGTTAATAAAATAGACTTTATTATTCGTGATTATCAAGATCATTTAGATGCAATTACTGCCTTTCCTCATTTAGCACATAATACTTGGGAGGAAAAGGGGAACTTGCATTATTTAGTGATTTGGGTCCTACAGGAATTAATAAAAAACATGCCATTGAAGTGTTGTTGGATTATTTAAAATTGGGTAAAGAAGATACGATTTCTTTTGGTGATGCTAAAGTTGATTTATCGATGTTTGAATGTTGTGGTTTCAATGTTGCTATGGGTAATGGTGGACCAGAGATCAAAAGAGGCCGCTGATTATATTACCGATGATGTAAATGATGATGGTTTATATAATGCTTTTAAATATTTAAAATTAATTTAAGGAGAGAACTTATGAGTAATATTGTATTTTTAGATGTCGATGGAACATTAATTGATTATGAAGCAAAATTACCTGCTTCAGCCGCAAAAATCTGTTGATCAAGCTAGAGCTAATGGACATAAAGTGTATATTTGTACAGGTTGTTCGAAAGCTGAAATTCTACAAAGAAATTTGTGTGATTTAGATGGAATGATTGGTGGAAATGGTTCTTATGTTAAAGATAACGGACATGTTGTTATGCATCAAGGATTATCTAAAGAAGATGTAAAAAAATATTGTTGATTGGTGTAATGAAAGACATATTGGTTTTTATTTAGAAGCTAATAGTGGTATGTATTGTAATGATTATATGTTAGAACAAGGACCTGAAACCATGGTAAAATACGCCAAAGGTAAAGGGGCAAGTTTAGAGAATGCCAAAAGTTCTGCTCAACATTTTATTGATGGTTTCATTCATTTACAAGGGGATGAGTTATACCGTGACGATGTTAATAAAATCAGTTTCATTTAAGAACATATCAAGATCATTTAGATTCTAAAGTAGACTTCCCTCATTTAGTTGCGAATACTTGGGGAGGTAAAGGAGAAGTTGCATTATTTGGTGATTTAGGACCTACAGGTATTACTAAAAGACATGCTATTGAAGTTCTATTAGATTATTTACATGCAGATGCTAAAGATACGATTTCTTTTTGGTGATGCTAAAATTGACTTATCGATGTTTGAATGTTGCGCTTATAATGTTGCGATGGGTAATGGTGGCTTTGAAATTAAAGAAGCCGCTGATTATATTACTGATGATGTAAATGAAGATGGTTTATACAATGCCTTTAAATATTTAAAATTAATTTAAAGTTGCTTTTAAATTAATTTTATTTGATAGAATGACCTCATAAAGGGAGTAGCTTGCCAAGCACTTGGTTCACTTCTTTCGTCAGTACAGTTATAAAATTTATAACTCGGAAAGTGATTAAATAGCGAGACTTTTACTGTAGATGCAGTAGGAGTCCAGTTTTTTTTTATACCTACTGCAAAATATAAGGAAGGAGTAATCGTTATGATTCAACAAGTTATTATTTTATTAGTAGGTTTTATTTTTCTGGTAAAAGGAGCGGACTGGTTTGTGGAAGGGTCTGCAAGCATTGCTAGAAAACTGGGCATTCCCCAATTAATCATTGGTCTTACAATTGTTGCTATGGGAACCAGTATGCCTGAAGCTGCTGTAAGTATTACGGCTGCCTTACAACAAAATGCAGGGATTACTATTGGGGAATGTGGTAGGTAGTAATATCTTAAATATTTTTATTATTTTAGGAATTACAGCCTTGATCACCAATGTAAAAATACAAAATCAACCATTCGTTATGAAATTCCCTTTATGATTTTTATAACAATCATTCTCATGATCTGTGGTATGACGGATATGAAAATTACTTTTATTGAAGGTATTTTCCTTTGGATTCTTTTTTATTGCTTATCTTGTTTATTTATTTATCATGGCAAGAAATGGTGAAACTCAAGAAGAAGAAAAAGATATTCCTGTTTGGAAATGTCTTATATTCATCCTTATTGAGGAATCTTAGTTGTTAAAGGGAGTGATTTTGCGGTAAGTGGAGCTAGTGCTATTGCGCGCTATTTTGGAATGAGTGAACGATTTATTGGTTTAACCATTGTCGCTTTTGGAACTTCTGCTTCCTGAACTTGTTACATCAGTCACTGCAGCAAAACGTGGTAATGCTGGAATTGCGATAGGCAATATTGTAGGAAGTAATATTTTTAATATTCTTTTTGTTATTGGGACAACTTCTCTAATTTGTAATGTTCCTTTTGAAAGTAAATTTTTGGTTGATACAATCATTGCAATTATTGCTGGTTTAATTCTATGGTTTGGTACAATGAAACATCAAGAATTAAGGAAACCTTGTGGTATTGTTATGCTTCTTTGTTATATGTTTTATTTCATTTACTTATGCCTTATGTAAATCTTATTTACAAAAAAACAAATTAAATATTTCTTAAATGTAAATGGTGCTCCATTTACATTTTTTTATATTTCAAAAACAAATAAAATCAATAAACTAGTAAACGAGGTGAGAAGTGATGAGTCAAAGAGAAGAAAAAGTATTATCTTTACATAAACATGGTTATAACTGTGCTCAAGCTTTAATTTGTAGCTATCAAGATATTTTACCCTTTGAAGAAAAAAGAACTCTTTAAACTTACAGAAGGACTTGGAAGAGGTGTTGCTGGTTTAGAAGAAATGTGTTGTGTTCCTATTTTAATTGCTATGATTTATTCTTGTTTGAAAACATGTGATGGGAATGTGGAAAATCCTCAATCTAAACTTAAAAGTTATGCTTGTGGTAAATGTTTAGCTATGGATTTTAAAGAACAGGCAGGAAGTTTATGTTGCCATACTCTTTTAAAGGAAAATAAAGAGAAGAAAAGATGTTGTAGTGATTTATTAAAATTGGGAGTTGCTATTTTAGATGATTGTTTGAAATAAAAAGAAGAACTAATCTTCTTTAAGTTCTTCAATAATTTCATTATCTATTTTACGATTTGTTTTACTCTTCTAGCAACCTCAATTTTATAGTCTAAATTTGCTTGATAATTCAAAGAAAACAAACATGAATAAAGAATATTTAAAACAATATTCATAGATTCCAAAGAAGTAAATCCTGCAATTTTAGAAAATGATTTTTCTCGAGTAGAAATATTCAAAGAAACATCCGCTAAATCAGAAAGTCTATTTTTACCAAGGCTTGTAATAGCAATAATAGGTACATTATTCTCCTTTTAAATATTGTGCAGTTTTTAAAAGAGTAGGGGTTTCTCCTGAATAAGATAAACAAATAGCACATTCATTACTGGTTGTCATAATAGCATCTTGAAATTGATTATCTTGAACAGGTTCAATATAGGCTCTTTTTATGAATACGATTAAGTTTGAATACAAATTCTTCACCAACAAAATTTAAATTAGCTACCGCAAATACTTTTAATAACATCTGCTTTTGCCATAATACGCAAAGCTTTTGTAAAGTATCATGTTGAATTAGTGATGCCGTATTTCTTTAGCACTTTCAATATGTAATTGTGTTATTTTATGAGCAATTTGCATCATCGTATCTTGATTAGTAAAAAGGAAAGTTAGATCTATTTTTGAAAATGATTATTTAAATAGATGACTTCATCTAAAAAGCTTCTTTAAAATCTGACCATCCTTGAAAACCTAATTTATGGGCAATTGAATGATGGTAGAAGGAGCTGTATAGGTTTCATCACCAATCATTTTAGTAGAATAGTCTTTTTATTTGTTCTTGTTTTTCTAATATGAAATTAATGATTGTTTTTTCATTATACGAGAAAATATCTTGTTTCATTTGTTCTTGTAAAAGCATGCCATCACCTCTTATTTATTATATAAAAAAAATTAAGGGAGGAAAAAAATGGATTTATTAAAATATTATAAAAATAGTTATTTAAGTTATTTCTTAATGTATTTTTTTTTTTTTTCAGTCTTGCTTTCTTTTCTGGATTTCTATCTGTTTATTTAATGGATCAAGGCTTTAGTGCTTCACAAGTAAGTTTTGTTGTTTCTTGTTCATTTATTTTATCTGTGATCGTTCAACCTTTTATTGGTAAATTAAATGATGTTTATGAATCAAAATATGTTAATGGTGTTTTATTATTAATTGCAGGCCTTTTAGGAATTATTTTTATGTTCTTAAAAATATTTATTTAATTGCACTTGTTTATAGTCTTGTTTTTATCAATTACTAATGGAACAAACCAATCATTGAAAGAATGGCTGTTCTATCAAGATTCAAATATGGTTCTATTCGTGTGTGGGCTACCATTGGCTATGCTGTTGCGACAATTATATCAGGATATATTTATAAAAACATTGAGCTTATAGTCTTTATGTTTTCTTTGCGATAGGAGAACTTTTTATGTGTTATAGGTCTATTAGGTACGCAAAGTATTCTACCTCCTGTTGAAAAGACAAATGAAAAGATTTCAATGTCATCCGTTTTAAGATTAAACATATTCCTTATTATTTAATTATTGTTTGCTTATTTTATGGTATTACCAATGTTCATCATCTTTATTTACCAGCTATGTTAAAACAGAGTGGATTACCAATTAATAACGTCTCGAATGTTATCTTTGTTTCTACTTTATCAGAAGTTCCTGTAACCTTATTATCTCATTTTATATGAATCGTTTTTCAAATAAACAATTATTAATGAGTGTTTTTATTTTACTATGTATTCAATTTTTTACTTTTAGTTTTCTATCATCACTTATTATCCAAATCATGATTGTTTTTCTTACAAAACAGTTGCTACTATGGCTTTTGTCATGATTAATTTAAGAATTATTTCAACCATTGTTGATAATGCTAGACAAAACACAGCTTTGTCTCTTGTTTCAGCTTGTAAAAGCTTTGCATCTATTGTCTTTCAAATGCTTGCTGGTTATTTGATTGATTTTACAGGTTATCAAATGTTTTATTTTGTTTTATTTATTTGTAGGTGTTATTGGTATGGTCCTTGTTTTCTTTTTTAAAGTACCAACCAATAAAGATTTAAAAGTATTTCATTAGGAGGATTTTATGTTAGAACGTTATAAAAATAGTTATTTATGTTATTTTCTCATGTATAATTTCTATTATTTATCATGGGCTATCTTCTCTGCTTTAATTTCTATTTATTTATTAGATAAAGGTTTTAAAGCAAGTGAAGTTTCTTTAGTTGTTTCTACTTCTTTTTTAACATCTATGATATTTCAACCAGTGATTGGTATGTTTAGTGATCGTTATGATGTTAAAAAGTCAACTTTGTTTTATTTACTTTTAGCAGGTATTGGTGGTCTTGCCTTTATGTTTGCTTCTTCTTTAATCAACCATTACAATTGGTTATATTTTTGTATTAACTTTAATTAATGGTACAAATCCTGTTATGGAAAAGATTGCATCCTCTTTCTCCATATCAATATGGAAAATAAGAATTTGGGGAACCATTGGTTATGCTACTGGTTCATGGCTTGCAGGAATGATTTATCAACTTATTTCACCATCAGCCATCTTTATTTGTTTTATCATTACAATGATTCTTTGTATCATTGGCCTACTAGGTACCAAACACCTAGTGAACTTGGTCAAAATAATGAAGAAAAACAAAAACAAGTACACTCTTTCATAACTATAAATACTTATATTATTTAATTATTGCTGCTATTTTCCAAGGAATTACAAATATGGCTAATACTTATATTCCAGCTATGTTTCAAAATGATGGTTTAAAAAAGTAAGTCTTGTTTCTACTATTTTATCTTTTGCTGTCTTATGTGAAGCACCTCTAGTTTTATTTTCACATAAATTCATGGATAAACTTACTAACAAAAAGATTATCTTATCATTGCTTATAGTATGATTACTATTCAATTTCTATGTTATACCTTTTAAATGTTTGGTTACCACTTAAAGTCATTATTACTTTAATTACAAAACATCCTTCAGGTATGTTATTTATTATGATTAATTTAAAATTGTTAGTACACTTGTTCCTAAAGAACATCAAATTACAGCGCTTGCTTTTGTACAAACTTTAAGAAATCTAAGTTCTATTATTTTTCAAAACATTGCAGGACAAATACTTGATATTTCTTCTATCAAATCCTATTTTCTTTATCATTAATTGTTATTGTAGTAGGTTTTGTTCTTGTTATCCTCTTTAAAGTTCCATCTGAAAAGATCAAAAACTCTTTAATTAAAATCGAGGACAATGCCTAGCATTGTCCCCTTTATTCAAATAATTTAATTCTTATTCTTTAAATCATTGTTAAATACATCTTCTAATTCTAATACTTCATCTTCAGGGATTTCTAAAATTGAATTGCTTCTTTAAAAGACATTTTAAGTTTTGTCATAATATTTTTAATACTTCTAATTCTCTTTTTTGTGTCCCTTTTTCCAACGCTTCTAATTCAATAACTTCTCCTAAATTACACATATCTCTCATCCTTTCTTCAAATTCTTCATCATCTAAGCCATATTCTTTTATTACTTTATTCTTTTCTTGATAATTCAATGTATTATTCAATAATGCACCTATAGGCATTAGTATTTCATCATAGCTTTATACTTATCATTAGGACTATGCCCTTTGCTTAAGTATATCATAAGTTGTTCTTCTTTATCATAACTTTCTCTTTTTTCTTGATAATTTCCACTTAAATGATTTTCTGCTATTTTAATTGATTGATACAGCCATCTTTACTCTTGATGCTTGTGGTACGATCCAAAAAATGAATACACTTTTTCATTCCATCATAATCTTCACTATCATATTCTCTTCCCCATTGACTGGAAATCATTCTTGAACTATAGGCAATGCTTCTTGTAACAAGATGATATCCTGGACTTGTCTTGTTTTGAATTTCAATATTAATGTAGACTCTTTTGATTGATTGATCTAGCTGTGGTAAGTCTATATAGAAATAAATATCATAGCACATTAAGCCTTCATCTTTGATAAAAGCTTCTTTATCCATTAAATGAAAATGAGGATTGACGATTTTATCACCAATACGGACTCCTTTAATCAGTTTTTTATTTCATCAAGAGAAAGATGTTTTGCTTCTTCAATAAAATAAGAAATGATTCTTGCAAGCATATACGGATGTCCTCATCAGCATTTTACAATACTGATCATACATGATTGTTTTATTAGAGCTTGTTATAAGATTTAATTGTTGCATAAGTAGTTCCTCCTACTATATATATCGTTTATTTTTTTACTTTTTTCTTCTTTTTTGTTAAAGTAAAAAAACTTATGAAATATTTATTCCATAAGTTCTTCTTTAAGTTTTAATATTTTCTTCTGATTTCATGAATCACTTTTATAAATTCTTGATCCTCTTTTTCCCGTTGGATCATCAAGTTGCCAATTATCATCAAATTCTTTACAAACAAAAGGACAACCAACATTACATCCCATTGATATTAGAATATCTGCTTGAGGTATTTCATTGATCAATTTTGGATGTTGTGTCTTTTCCATACCTATTCCATACAACTTTTTCATTAAACGAACAGCATCTGGATTTATTTGATTTTTAATTCACTTCCTGCTGAATAGCTTTCAAAAAACATCACTTGCAAGATGTTTTCCTAAAGCTTCAGCAATTTGACTTCTACAAGAGTTGTGAACGCATATAAATGCAACTTTTTCATTACTTTAAATCCTCTTATTTAATACTTTTAGCTAATTGAATAACTTTCACCTAATTTTGATGATTCTTTCATACTTCCTTTATCTTCCATATTAGGAACACAAATAATACCAAGATCTTCCCATTTTAAATAAGATGTCATGGCTTTATATTGACTTATCGCTGCATCAAAAAACATGATCAGCTCCAGCATCTAATAATAAAGCTGTTTGGTGGTAATGAAACCCTGTGCTTCCAACCACATACATACGATCAATGACAGTTTTAATTGAGCTGTCATATCAAACCAATAGATGGTGATGCAAAAATCATAATATCTGCTTCTTTTAAATGTGTCCATACTTGTTCCATATCATCTTTGAACACATTCTCCTTGATGTGACCAACAATACTTACATCCTAAGCATCCTTGATGCAATATTTAATTTAACAAACATCATGACCTTTTAACATTTTCCATAAATGTATTAATCATAATTTCTGTATTTCCCACCTCTACGGACTTCCGTTTAATAAAACAATTTTCACATTTACTTCTTCCTTTTCTTTAAATAATACTAACATAAATTGATTATCTTACATTCATTTTTATAATAAATTAAAGGAAAAGGAATGATCATTATGAATGAAGAATTAATTTATCAAGTATTAGAAAAGTAGGAGAAATACCTAAAGGATGTAGCAACATATGGACAAATTGCTTGTTTAATTGGCAGAGAAAAAAATAGTCGTTTAGTAGGTAAAATACTAGCAAATGCCTATATTATGGACATTATCCTTGTCATCGTGTCGTTAATTTTCAAGGAAGACTTGTTCCTGGTTGGTTTGAAATCAAAAAGAATTATTAGAAAAAGAAGGAGTTACTTTTAAAGATGATCATCATGTTGATTTAAAAAACATCAATGGAAAATAAAATAAAAATTATTTTTAATCATATATATTTGTATTGCACCTTTTCTTTTATTTTAGCTTGAACAACTTTATTAAAAAAGGTGCTTTTTTTATACCTTAAATACTTTCCTTATATTCCTTTCCCCATTGTTCCATTACAGAAATCACAGGTCTCATTGATTCTCCTAAATCTGTTAAACTATATTCTACACGTGGTGGTACTTCAGATAAGCCACACGTTCTACAATCCCATCATCAACCATTGATTTTAAAGACTCCGTCAATACCTTTTTTGAGAAATATCAGGTAATGATTTCTTTAACTGTCCAAAACGTTTTGTCCCCATTAATAAATCTTAAAATCAACAATTTCCATTTACTTCCGATCAAAGAAACAGTTGTTGCTACAGGACATTCTGGTAAGTTTTCTTTTTTTGATCATAGACACATCTCCTCTTTATCTTATTATAAGGAATTTTTATTTTTATTGTAGCAATATATATATTTCTAGAAAGTTTTGCGATTTCAAACCGCAAAACTTTCTCATTTAACTACCTTTTGCGGTTAGCTTTAATTTTCTATACGCAAATATTTGATAAATATTCACAAATATCCAACCAATACCACAACCTAAAGCCACTGCTACTAAACCTAATTGATGAATAAGTAAATAAGATAAAATAACACGTAATGTATAACATACATCGTTGTTCCTTTAAAAGGGACATCTACTTTACAGATTCCTCGATAGATCCTACAAAAAGCATTTCCTATAAAGCAGAAAAATGTAGAAAAGACAAACTACAAACATATGATTAGTTAATGGACAATGCAAAGAAATATAATCACTATTCTTTAATAAGGTATCCAATGATACATAATGAATTCCATCATGATCTTCTTTTAGGCGTTCTTGTATACACCATAATATCCATATCTAACGCCTGAGCAATTTTATCACATTTTTTCCTATATGCCCGGCTCCTACCCAATATTAAAAGAAGGCAATTCCTTTTTTTACGCCTATAATAAATTAATCCTATTAAATCTGCAAGTGCCCATCCAATAGGAACAGACCACCAAATACCAGTAACACCAATCGCTGGAATTGCGGATAAAACATAAGCTAACACAACACGTGTCCCTAAAGAAAATATTGTAAGAATGACACTCATACCAGGTTTACCTAAAGCACGATACAAACCATACAACAAAAACAAACAACCAATTCCACAATAAAAAGCACCTTCAATTTTTAAATACTTGACACCTTCCATAATAATTTCTGTTTTTTTGCATCTATAAAAAATAGTCATTAAATCTTTTTAGCAAAAAATACATACAATAGTTGAAATAATTATGCAAAATCCCATAGAAAGACAAACTGCTGATTTTAATCCTGATTGAATACGCATTTTTTCTTTTGCACCATAGTTTTGAGCAATAAAAGTCGAAAATGCATTTCCAAAGTCCTGCACAGGCATATATGCAAAAGCATCATCTTTACAGCCGCCGCAAACGCCGCCATGACAACAGTTCCAAAACTATTTACTAACCCTTGTACCATTAAAATACCTAAATTCATTACTGATTGTTGAATACATGTAAGAACTGAAAATGAGATTACTTTATGAACCCTCTTTAAATGAAAATATTGTAATTTTGTAATTGCTCGTACCTGTATATTTTTTATAAGTGAGTAAATACTGATGCCAATACCTGAAAGATATTGGGAAATAACCGTAGCAATAGCTGCACCTTCAACTCCTAATTTTAATACAATGACAAAAAATAAATCTAATGCAATATTAAGTATTGCCGAAACAGCTAAAAATATAAGTGGCGTCATTGAATTACCAATAGCTCTTAAATAAGAAGCAAAATAGTTATATAAAAAAAATAGCTGGTATTCCTATAAAAATAACAATAAGATAGCCTTTCATGTCTCCCCACACTTCATGTGGAACATGTAAAAAAACAGAAAGCTGATTGAGAAAAATATAAGATATTACTGTTAGTATAAACGTGATGAGTGCAATAAAGAAAAATGATGCACATACATCTTCCTGTAATCTTTTTCATCTTTTGTCCATATCTAATTGAAAACAACGCTCCACTTCCCATACATAAACCAAGGATTATAGATGTTATAAATGTCATTAAGGTAAACGATGAGCCAACACTTGCTACATATTTTACCAAGAAATTGACCAACAATCAATGTATCAACAATGTTATAACATTGTTGAAGTAAATCACCTAAAATCATTGGAATTGAAAAGAAGCATAGACTTTAAACTGAACCTTTTGTTAAATCTCTATTCATCTTTTGCATTCCTTTTCGTAATATTTATTTACGTTTTGTAACGTATTATAATCAAATATTTATTTTCAGTCAATATCTCTAATTTTTAAAAGATTTACTTATAATAAGGAGCATGATAGTATTAAATAAATAATTAACGGGGGGAATGATTATGTATTTAAATGGGCTTGATGAATTAGATCAAAAAAATTGTTCAATTATTAATAAAAATGCACGTTTTTTCTTACTCTGATATTGAAAAGAGGTAGGGATTTCTAGAGTTGCTGTAAAAGCTAGAATTCAAGCATTAGAAAAAAAAGGGATTATTGAAGAATATACGACAATTATCAATCCTCAAAAAATAAGTGGTGCTATATCTTGTTATTTTTGAAATTGAAACATTATCAAATTTGTTTACTGATGTTATAGAAATATTAAACCAAAATAATATTGTTACTCAAATTTATCGTGTTACAGGAAAACAAATTACATGTACACGCTGTTGCTGCTTCTAATAGTGAAATGGAGGATTTTTACATACTACTATTGATACATTACCAGGGGTTATTAGTTGTAGTTGTAATATTATTCTTTCACGTATTAAAGATATTAAAGGATTACGTTTATAGTTATAGATCATCTTTTTTAATAAAAGTTATTTGAAATGAATGAAAATTTAATCTATTAAATTTAGAAAGAGTCATTTAGTAGGTAAGATTCTTTGCAAAACACATCCTATTATGTTAATAATTCATGTCATCGCATTGTTAAGCATACTGAAAAACTTATTCCAATGTATGAATAAAAGTCTGTACAGAAAACGAATGCCATTAAATTAAGATGATATTGTACAAAAAGATAATTCTATTTATGTCGTCTTGTTTTGCCCTTAAATATTTTGGCTTATAAAAATTTTTGTCGTCTTGTTTTTTGACGTACTTCAAAAGAACCTGTATCTAGGCTAGGTGTGTTATTTGCGATTTTTTAAGGAAAAAGCATTTGGGTCAAAATTTGTTTCAAGGATTTAATTCATTTTCTAAAGAAGAACAGGCATTGTATGATAAAGCTCATATCTCTCGTGATATAAGAAATCAGTGCTTTATGTGGGCTATTATAATGTTGGCAGGAGCATTATTATCCTGCTTTTTTAACCCCATATATGGCTATACCAACCTATATTATTTGGTTAGTTCTATTTTTAGAGAAGTCCACTTTGATAATCATAAAGCGTTTGAAAAATTTATTTAAATTACATTTTGTTACTTGTTCTACAACTTTAACTATATTTTCATTAACCAATGTCATAGACACATCGATAGTTGCATGCCCACACATATTTATTCATCGATTAGCATCCATGTAAATGATACCTATATCCGCTTTTTTTTGAAACTGGTTCTACAACAAGTGCCCCAACCATATCTTTTATGACCTCTAGGTTCACACATGTGTGCTGAACGATATTGGTCATAATTATTTTCTAAATACTTTTATATTCCATCATACTTTTGCTGCATACTTAGGAAAGACTTCAGCAACGATACGTAGGCTCTTAAAAGTATGTGTTTCAATCGTCTTAAAACAAATTGCTTTTTTATTCATCAAAACACACTCCATTTGATTCAATTAATTTTTATAATAATAAATGAATCTTTTCTTTTTTCTTCTAACGTTCCATTTCCAGTATTATCCAAATCTACATAGATGAATCCGTAACGTTTTTTTCATTTCTCCTGTTGAAGAACTTACTAAATCAATAGGTCCCCACCAAGTATAACCAAACAAATCTACTCCATTATCAATTGCACTCTAAACCATTTTCTGCAATAAATAATGGAATATGGTAACGTCTAGATTTCATTTAATACCCAACGTAGTCCATTAGACAAAAGCCCAACCCCATTCTGATTTTTTTTTATTAATTAAATTCTATAACCACTTTAAAAGCAAAACTCTAACGTTTTGCTTTCTATTTTTCCTTCTTTAATTCTTAAAGACACATCACACATCTTTGCTAGAGTAGGTGAATGGGTTACCAAAATAACACATTTATGATGAATATGTGCTAAATCTAGGAAAGTATTCATGATCTCTATTGAATTTTTTCATCAAGGTTACCTGTGGGTTCATCACAAAGAATCAAATCGACTTCTCTTGCAATAGCACGTGCAATTGCAACTCTTTGTTGTTGTCCTCCTGATAATTGTCGAATATCTCTTTTACATTCATCTTTGAAAGTCCAAGTTGTTCAAGAATAGATAAACAATATTCTTTTTTATCTTTTCTTTTGATTCCCGCAATTTCTAAAGCAGACATAACATTTTCTAAAGCATTCATATAATAAATAAGATTATAAGATTGAAAGACAATTGAAATATCTTCTCGACGATATTTATTCAAACCTATTTCTTGAATATCTTTTCCTTTGAACAAAACTTTTTCCATCATCAGGTTTATCTAAACCAGATGCAAGAGAAAGAGTTGTTGTTTTTCCCGCTTCCACTCGCACCAACAACTGCATAGATTTTACCTTTTCAAACAAATAAGAAGCATGATCTAAAATTTGATTTTTTCTTTGCCATCTTGATAACTATAGCTTACATTTTCTAATTCTAATAACTTTTCCATCTTAACCTTCCTTTCTAGATAAGATTTGTCTAGGTGTAAGTCTTAATACATAGGCTGCAGGTACAGCAATAGAAACAATACAGATTGCTGCTGTAACACCGGCAAGTTGAATGACATTTTCACCTGTAATCGAAACATCTAATTCCTGATTTGATGGTCCTTGCATCATATTTCCTAAGAAATTTTCTTTTGTTTGTGTATTGTTTTTTTGTTGATTACTATCTGATTGATTTTGATTGTCATTTGGTTGATCACCTTTTTGATCCATTTGCATGACATTTGAAGAAGAACTACTTTCTAACCTATTCCCCCATATAATGAGATGTTAATTGTCCTGTACCTAAAGAAATCACAAAAGCAATTCCAGCAATTAAACCAATTTCAATAATTGTTGTAAAATAATTTTTATTTTACTTTGACCTTAAAGATAGTAGAACACCAATTTCATAATATCTATTTCTAATTGTTAGAGCTAAGATTAAACAAAGAATTGCACTACCAGCAATCACTACAATCCATACAAACATCTTGGCAAATGATTGCATACTTTCAAGAGAAGAAGCATTTTGTTGATAAAGACGATTATTAGCATCTAATGAGAACGTATCAAAATCAATATCACTTTTCTTTTTTGCAAGCTTATGAATGCTTCCGCATTTTCTGGATCATCTAAATAATAAATTGCTGATGTAATATTTTTCACTACTTCCAGTAAGTGTTTGTCCAATTGATAAATCAGTATAAATTGTTTACTGGATTATTGAAATGAGCACTACCAATTTCATTTGTTGATTGAATTTCATAAATACCTACAATTGTAAGTTCTTGAGTAATTGTTTCATCATTAACCGTTGTTGTAATAGTAAAAGTATCACCAACACTTAAATCATTATCACTTGCAAGATTGGTTTCAATAACACAATTATTTGTATTTTGATCTTTTGTTGTAAGTAAACGCCCTTTTGTAAGTTTATAATTGTTATTGGTAAAAGAATCTAAATACTTCATTGTGGTGTTGGCACTGATTGTAAAATCAACTTGATTTGAAGCTTGTTCTGGTTGATTATTACTTTATCTGATGCAGTTTCTACCGCTGAAATAGAATTACTGTTAGCTGATGTAGATATTTGATAATTATAATTTTTACATACTTTAAATCTTTTAAACTATCTGCCATGGTTGTTGTTAATGATGTCTCATTACTTACGGCTTCACTAGGTTTTCTGTTTTTTCATCATATTTCTAAAATCAACAGAAAGAGTTACATCGTTTCCAAACTACTACGAATTTGATCCATTGATTTTTTTGTTGCTGATTGAATAGATAAACCAGCAATAACGAGATTTGTAATTACAACAATAATTACAAATAATAAAATCGTTTTTCCTATATTTTTCTTTTAAACTTAATAGTGCATTTTTATCATACATTTCTACCTCCGACTTTAATATACCGAGATACTTTAACAATAAAATGGAATAATTATGTTAAAAAAGTGTTTCATCATTGCAACTCTTTATTAAAAAAGTTATCCTTTATAAAGGGAAAGAAGGAAAATTATGAAATTAGAGGAATTGGCTATTGGAAAAAGTGCTGTTATTCTCTCTGTTGGAGGAGAAAGGAGCTTTAAGACAACACTTTTTAGATATGGGATTAATTCAAGGTACAGAGGTTACCATGGTAAAGTATGCACCGATGGGTGATCCTATGGAAATTAAAATACATGATTATGAGCTTACTTTAAAGGAAAGAAGATGCTCATAAAATTGAAATTAAAGAAATAACTAAAAAAAACAGAAAATAAAAATGATTCATTCATTTTCAATATAAAGATCACCCTGGCTATGGTGAATCAAGTTATCATAAAATGAATGATCATCAAATCTATCATGAAAGTGATTTACTCACATTTGCTTTAGTAGGAATCAAAACTGTGGTAAAACCCACTATTCAATCAACTTACAGGTTCAAATCAACATGTTGGTAACTTTCCAGGAGTTACTGTTGATCGTAAAGATGGTGTTATTAAAGGCTATAAAATACCCTTATTACGGATTTACCAGGTATTTATTCAATGTCACCTTATAGTAGTGAAGAAATCGTCACAAGAAACTTCTTATTAAGAGAAAGACCTAAAGCTATTATTAATATTGTAGATGCTACAAACATTGAAAGAAATCTATATCTTACAATGCAACTTTTAGAACTTAATATGCCAATGGTTGTCGCTTTAAATATGATGGATGAAATGTTAGGTAATGGGGAACTGTATTAATCAATGATTTAGAAGAATACTTAGGTGTTCCTGTTATTCCTATTTCTGCAGCAAAAGGAGAAGGATTGATGAACTTGTCAGTCATGTTTTACATGTTGCTTATTATCAAGAAAGACCTCAATTTTATCAACATATAGATAATCAACAAAATAAAGCGATTGATCGTTGTTTAAATGCAATTGAACATTTAATTGAAGATCATGCCTCAAACGCAAAGATTCCATTACGTTTTGCAGCAAGTAAACTTGTTGAAAAAGATGAACTTTATTAGAACAACTTGATCTGAGTCAAAATGAAAAAGAAACTTTAGAACATATTCGTATTCAATTAGAAGAAGAAAGTAATCTTGATTGTTCTGCCGCTATAGCAAGTAATAGATTTCATTATATTACAGATATTTGTAAACAAACTGTAAAAAACCACATGAAAGTAAAGAAAGATTAAGAAGTCAAAAAAATTGATCAATTCTTAACAGGAAAATATACAGGAATTCCTGCTTTTATTGGAATCATGGGAATTGTTTTCTTTCTAACATTTAATGTTATTGGAGCTTTTTTACAAGGAGTTTTAGAAAGTGGGGTGACTGTTGTCACAAATTATGTTGACACTTTACTCACAAATGCTCAAATTAATGTTGCTTTGCATTCTTTAATCATTGGTGGGATTTTTAATGGGGTAGGAACTGTTTTAAGTTTCTTACCGATTATCGTTACTTTATTTTTCTTTTTATCAATTCTCGAAGATAGTGGTTATATGGCTCGTGTAGCATTTATCATGGATAAACTACTTAGAAAAAAATAGGGTTATCTGGGAGAAGTATTGTCCCTATGTTAATTGGCTTTGGTTGTACCGTTCCTGGAGTTATGGCAAGTCGTACACTTTCTTCAAGAAGAGATCGACAAATGACCATTATCCTTACACCATTTATGTCATGTTCAGCAAAAGCTTTCAATCTATGCTTTCTTTACCTCTGTCTTTCCCAGGTAAGGGCGCATTAGTTATGATTTTCTTATACGTCTTTGGTATTTTAACAGGAATTATCTTTGCTCTTATTTTAAAAGGTTCCTTGTTTAAAGGAGAACCTGTTCCCTTTGTTATGGAACTTCCAAACTATCGTATGCCTGGTGCAAAAAACGTTTGTCAATTGTTGTGGGAAAAAGCCAAAGACTTCTTACAAAGAGCTTTTACAGTTATCTTTTGTTGCAACCATTGTTATTTGGTTCTTACAAACTTTTGATTTAAGATTTAATATTGTTACTGAATCAAAAGATAGTATTCTAGCTATTCTTGCTGGTTATATTGCTCCAATCTTTAATCCATTAGGATTTGGTGACTGGCGCATTTCAACAGCCCTTATTTCAGGATTTATGGCAAAGGAAAGTGTTGTTTCGACATTATCCATTCTTTATGGTTCAACACAAGCTTTACTGATGTCACTTACAACACCTGCTGCTTTATCTTTACTTATTTTCTGTTTACTTTATACTCCTTTGTATTGCTGCTATTGCAGCAATCAAAAGGGAACTTAATGGTAAATGGGCATTGATTGTTGTCTTTGGACAATGCCTTATTGCCTGGCTTGCAGCTTTGTTGTGTATCATTTGATTTTATTGGTATTTTAGTATTGTAACATCAGTTTTTGCATTGTAACAATTAGATTGTTACAATGCAATTTTATTGTTACAACAAAAAAAAACAGATCCAAGGGAAGAGAAAAAGATCTGCTTTTACTATTATCTATTAGTATTTTTTTAAAGGGAAAATTTATAATTAAGTTTTGAGTTTAAGTAAGTTCTTGTTCCTCCTTTCGTCTATTATCATAAGTTACAAATATGAACTTTATTTAACTTTTTCTTGTTTCTTCTTGGTTGTTTTGTCAAAAATTATGGGATAAAAATGCAACGTTAAATAACATTGCATTTTTAAATTGCTTTAATATCTTGGTGTTAATCCTACATACATATCTTTATACTGTTTTGCACTCTTTTCCCAGGAAACGTCTTTGTTCATATCACGAACAACCATTTCATCCCAATATTTTCTATTTTCAAAATAAAGTGTTTTAGCACGATTGATGGCATCATAAAGAAGTCCACTTTCATAGCGATCAAATGTAAAACCATTACCTGTATTATCAAATAGATTATAAGGTTGAACAGTATCTTTAAGTCCACCCGTTTCTCTTACAATTGGGATAGAACCATATCTCATACTAATAAGTTGTGTAAGTCCACATGGTTCAAATCTTGATGGAACCAGAAGTGCATCGCATCCTGCATAAATATTTTGAGCCACATTTTCATTGTAAGCAATATATGCACAGAAGTATTGCCTTTATATTTGTTTTCATAATAGCGGAAAGCTTCTTCATACATCGTATCTCCTGTACCTAAAACAACAACTTGTGTATGTTCATCCATAATACTTGGAATAACATCATTTACAAGATCAAGACCTTTCTGGTTGGTGAGACGTGAAATAAGTCCAATGACAATTTTATGATCATCAACTTCTAATCCTAATGATTCTTGAAGTGCTTTTTTATTTGCTTTTTTATTCTTGATAACAGATTGACTATCATATTGCGCAGCTAAAAGTTTATCTGTTGCTGGATTCCAAATATCCGTATCAATACCATTAACAATTCCTAAAATCTTACTACTATGATATCTCAAATGTTCTTCAAGACCTTCTCCATATTCTTCTGTCTGAATCTCTCCAGCGTATGTGTTACTTACCGTTGTAAGTCTATTACAATAAGTGATTCCACCTTTTAACATATTCGCATCTAACCAATTTTGTATCATACAATCTTTATTGAAGACATAATCAGGAAGATCTGACCAATATTGAATTGTTTTTCGATCATAGATACCTTGGAATCTTAAGTTATGAATTGTAAGTACAGAACCTGCACGTCCTACATTTGTATCTTTAAAGATTGTTCTTAAATAAAGAGGAACTAAAGCTGCTTGCCAATCATGACAATGTACAATATCAGGTGTCCAATTTAAATAATTAAGTGCTGCAAGAGCTGCTTTACTAAAATAACAGAACTTAGGAATATCATCTATAAGGTTCGTATATGGGTCTCCCCAGGAGAAAAACTCATCATTATCTATAAAATCATAGACAACACCATCTTCCTGATATTCCATAATTCCCACATAATATTGTTTTCCATCTGCGCATAAATCCATATAAAATGATCCTTTATATTCCATCTTTTCTTGGAACTTCTGAGGAATACATTTATATCTTGGAAGAATTACCTTAACATCCAGATTTAATTTAGCTAAACTCTTGGGAAGAGCTGACATAACGTCCCCTAATCCACCCGTTTTTACAAATGGATAGCATTCCGAACCGATGAACGCAACACTTCTTCGCGGTCCTAAATCAATTGGTTGAGGTTTTCAACAGGAACTTCTTGAATAACTTCTGTTGGTTTAGCCTCAACAGGTGTTTCACTTTTTACAGATTTTGGTTTAGCAGTAGTTGTTTTTTTACTTGTAGCTGTTGTCGTCTTTTAGTATTCGCTTTCTTAGTAGAAGCCGTTTTTTAGTTAATGTTGTTTCTGTTTTTGCAGTGGCTGTCTTTTTTTACTTGTAGCTGTGGCCTTTTTAGGAGTTACTTTCTTAGCAGGAGCAGTTTTACAGTTGATGATGATTTTGTAGCAACTTTTTCAGTTACTGTTTTTGATTCAACCATATCAACTATTTTAGGTGCTTCTACTGGTTTAACATCTACAGTTTCACTTTTAACTGGTGTTGGTTTAACAACAGTGTTTGCCTTTACACCAGATGTTCTTTTTTATTCGTTCTTGTTGTTCTTTTTTACTCATATTTTTCTTCTCCCATCCTTAAAAATAATATTATGCTATAAACTTTTACTTTTCATCATTTTTCCTTATTAACATCTCCCTATTATAGTCATTAGAATTTGCAATTTTGTATCTTTTAATATTTTATACATACAAAAATTCTTTCATTTTAATTTACTTTCATATTCAAAATGTTCTTTTATTTATTGTATCATACTTATCTTATCTTGTTTACACAAAAAACAGATTCAAGGGAGGGGAGAATCTGTTTTTATCTATTATTATCTTTTAAAAGGGAAAATTTTATTGATTAAGTTTAAGTAAGTTTTATATCCTCCTTTCGTGTATTATCATAAAGAAGTTATATGAACTTTATTTAACTTTTTGATGTTTCTTTTTTGGTTGTTTTGTCGAAAATTATGTGATAGGATTTTGCATAATGGGAGGGATACGATGAATAAAACACAAGATTTTACAAAAGGAGTTATTTGGAAACAATTACTTTTTTTTTTTTCCAATATTAATTGGGAGCTTTTTCAACAACTATATAATACCGTTGATACCATTATTGTTGGTCAAGCTTGTGGGACAAATGCTCTTGCTGCTGTTGGTTCAACAGGGAATCTAACAAACTTAGTTGTTAACTTCTATGTTGGTTTTATCTACAGGAGCTTCTGTTGTTATTGCTCAATATTATGGAGCTCATAATAAAGGTAAGATTCATCAAGCGGTTCATACTTCATATATGCTTGCAATCGTCAGTGGAATTATCATGATGCTTTTGGTTTATTCTTTTCTTATCAATGTTTAGATGCGATAGGTGTTCCTCCTGATATTTTAAATGATGCCAGTCTTTATATGAAACTTTACTTTTTAGGGATGATTCCTGGAGCTGTTTATAATATTGGTGCTGGTATTTTAAGAGCTGTAGGAGATAGTAAAAGACCTCTTTATTACTTGATTATTTGTAGTATCGTCAATGTAGTTTTTGACTTTATTTTTGTGGTTATCTTACATAAAGGAATTGCTGGAGCAGCAATTGCGACTTTTGTAGCCCAATCAGTTTGCGCTATTTTAGTTACACTTCAGTTAATGTTTTCTAAAGATGACTATCATCTTATATTATCAAAGATAAGATTTCATCTACCCGTATTAAAGAAAATCATACAAATAGGTGCACCTGCAGGTATTCAATCAACAATGTATAGTATCGCTAATATTGTCTTACAGACACATATCAATATTTTTGGAACACAAACCATTGCTTCATGGTCTGTCTATATTAAAATCGATGCTTTATTTTGGATGGTCATGGCCGCTATCGGTGCTTCTATTACAACCTTTGTTGGACAAAACTATGGAGCTCATCAATATAAACGTATTCAAAAGGAACACGTTCTGCTTTGGTAATTGCCTTAACGATAGCTATTTCTATAAGCGTTATTTTATGCTTAGGTGGTAAGTATATTACACAACTATTTTCAAGTGATCCAGAGATCATTAAACAATGTCAAAGTCTGATTTTATTTTTAATTCCTTTCTATTTTTCATACTGTTGTGTAGAAATCTTTTCAGGGACAATGAGAGGGTGGGGAATCATTAAAACCAATGCTTCTTGTATGTCTTTGAATTTGTGTTTTACGTGTAGCTTGGGTTACTTTCATTTCACCACACTATCCAACATTAAAGGGAGTTGTTATATCTTATCCAATTATTTGGTTTACGACATCATTCTTATTTATTGTTTATTATCAACATTTTAAAAAGAAACATTTGGGAGAATTACATGAATAATTCATTTAGTATTTATAATAAAGATATTCATCATTATCCTCTTGTTATTTCTATGCCACATAGTGGAACACAACTAACACAAAAGATGAAAGCTAATCTATTAGACAATGTTGTTTTAGCTAACATGGATTGGTACATTCCTCTTGTTTATGATTTTTTTAAAAGAAATGAATATTACTATCATAGAAAATCATATGTCACGTTATGTTATTGATCCAAATCGTAGTTTACAAGATCATAACGATAAAAAGCTATAAGACAAATCTTATTTATCGTCAAACAACACTAGGCTATCCTATGTATCAAAGAACTTTTTAGAGGATGAAATTAATGAACGTATTACATTATTCTATAAACCTTATCATCAAGCTATACAAGATGCTTTAAATGAAAAGAAGAAACATTTTTCTAAAGTTTATTTAATTGATTTACATAGTTTTGGAGCTGATTTAGGTACTGATATTATCTTAGGAAATAGAGATCATCAAACAATAAATAAAGATTTATTTCATAAAATTCATCAGTTATTAGAAAACAAGGATTTAGAGTTAAAGACAATGAACCATTTCAAGGAGGCTATATTACAAAACATTATGGAAAAAGATAATGTAGAATCTTTACAAATAGAGTTATGGTACCAAAAATATATTGCTGATAGATATTTTGGAAAGTGAAGAATTTCCTGAAATAAATTATCAATTAATGAATCAAACAAAAAACAACTTCATCAATTCTTTAATGATTTAACACAAATATTGGATGAAAATTAATTTTCATCTTTTTTTATTATTTTAAAAGAAAAAATGGAAAAAAATACGATATATATAACAGGAGCTAACTATATAAATTCAAGTGATTTTATGAAAAAGTTTGAAGATATTTAAAAATTTGAATTTTCAGTTAGAAATGAAAGAGAACATTGAAAAGTGAATAGTGATTTGTAATTTTGGACATGCTGAAAAAAAGACCTCGAAAGGCCATTTTTAAAAATTTTAAGTGCTATCTTAACAGTTGAGGATCAAACTGTTGATTTGTTTTTAAAGATGATAGATGATTCTAAGCAGCTTTCTTACACAATGTCCTTGAGCACAACGATGACCTTTGAGAAATCTTTAACTGATAATACTTATTGAACACAGGTTGTGTCTTATTACAGGAAGTATTATCGATACAGGGTCTTCCTTAAATATTTGGATCCTTTCTTGGTAATAGCTGTATGTTGTGCATTGAACTGACTTGATTCATAGTGTAAAGGACAACTCCTGCAAATTTAATGATTTGAAGGCTTAGAATAGTTGTTATATCTCTAATTCCGCTAGAATAGAAGTACCAGAGAAGTGAGATATTCCTGGTATGGATAGGATAGGAGAGTTATTTTTGGATGGAGAACTCTTCTATTTTTTATCTATTTCAGATAATTGCTCTTCTATGAGTTCTATTTGAGCGGATAAATGTTGATTTGAATAACTTCAACTATTGAAGAAATTCAATAGAAGATCTAGCACGTTCTTTAAGCCTTTCAGGAGTTAAAGAAATACGGTTGCCTCTGCCATCGATTTCAAAACATTTACGGATAGTTCTAATATCAGTATTAGCGATATTTTCAGCACTACCAAATGTTTTAAGAATATTCATGTAGACAGTTCCATATTTTGACTTAAATAAGCTGTTAAATTCAGGAAAAACAATATCAATAGATTTTTTTGTAATCTGTTTTTTATAAACATTTAATTCTTCTTTAAGATTGTGATGTTGTCAGTCAACTGTTTTTGTTCATAAAGATCGAATTTGTTGACTTTAGTTATACGATACTGCTTTTTACGTTCAGGAGTATCTAGGACATCACAAATGTTGATAGTATCAAGCTTATCATTTTAGTAATACCACCTTGCATCTTACGATTGAAATCAGTTGTTTTAGGATTAATTAAAAGCAACAGTATATTGTAAGTCTAGAAGGTATTTCAACAAAGCAAAATGATAATGTCCAGTATCTTCCATACCGATGAGTACAGAATTCTTTGGATAAGATTTAATTTTTTGTAATAGGAAATCAAAACCTTCTTTATCATTGGAAAGGAAGCAGGCTGAGAAACAATCTCACCAGAATCTTTATCCATGATACAAAAGAAATGTTTTTTTTCCAATATCGATGCCAATTAATTTCATAAATAAAAATCCTTTCAAAATAAATTATGTGAAATGGTATCCACAACACTTAGACCATAAAACCTGGTTAAAAATAGGAATTCAAGACTCATCTAACTAATCATTAATCAGGAATAAGGTGTGGTAAGGACCTCCTCGAAGTAGTCAAGCCACAAGGAATTACACAAATCCACATTCACATATTTCAATATTACAAGATAACAAGACCGTCATCAATCACGGATAAATAAGATTGATAGAAAGGAATGTATATTGTTTATGACTACTTAGAAGAGTCAATTACAATATACCAGGAATAAATATGAATGAAGAAAAAAAGTACATTTTAAATTTATAAAGAACTCTTTATAAAAACATCTATTTTAAGTGATTTGATAAAAAAAATTATATGGAGGTAAAGGGCTATAACAAAGATGAGGAAGATCATGTTTTAAAGGTTTGAACTGTTTTGATTATTAGAGAAGAAAGGAGAAAGAAAAATGAATTATATGCCTGAAATTATTAAATATACGCTCTTAGAAAGTTACGTTAGATGGGAAGATTCACAAGAGCCATTTTATACAATGTAAAAGAATTAGAAGAATATCCTTCTACAGAAATATTTCATTTTTTAAATGAAGATAGCTTTGAAGCAAGTGATACCTGTTTTAACAGAGATAAAGACGATATGTATCTTCCTCCTGATGTTAAAATTACACTTACTATTCCTGATAAAGGAATTATTAAAATACTTTTCTATATTTTTACTTGTGATGAAGGAGATAAATATGAATTACCTGAGGAAATTGAAGAGTATACCAAAAAAGAGAAAGAAGATCCAAACGTTATAAATATTTATTCTCATTGGTTTATTCTTAAAAATATAGAAATAGAGGAAGAAAAAATGATGACAGAATTTGAAAAACAATACTATAAGAGTTGGATATCTATTATACAATATCCTACAGAAATAGCAGACCTTATTAAGCTTAAAAATTAAAGAATTTGATAAATACACCCATGAAGAATTAACATCCTTCATTCACGATATCACTATCCATAATACTAAAAAACGTTATCAAAAACTTAAATCAACGTATGATTTATCATGTAATTTAGATATACCTGATGAAGGAAGACTAAAAGTATTTATTTTTATATACGTAATGGAAAAAGAAGATGATATTAATTTCTTAACTTTTGTTAATCAATGTATGCTTCAAAAAGAACTCAATAATTCAACTGAAGATGAAGGTTACAATGTTATTGGTTTTCTTTCCTATCTGGATTGTAGATAACCAAAGACCAAATTAAAACCGCACATTGTGCGGTTTTATTTATAAATAAATTCTACACCATAATCACTTACAACAACTTGTCCTGTAAGTGGTGCTGCATCATCACTTGCAAGGAAAAGTGCTACTTTTAGCAACATCTAAAGGACTACAAGGTTGAAGTGTTAAATCACTATGAGCTGACATAGCGCCCATCATTTTCATATCCATTGTATCAGGTGTTAATCCTTGCTGCCATATCTGTTGTAATACTTCCTGGACAGATAACATTACATCTAATTTTTTTCTTTAGCAAAACGCATTGCTGCATGTTTTGTTACCCCAATAATTGCTGCTTTAGTAGATACATAAACAGCACCACCTGCTCCATATTGACCAGCAACACTTGAGATATTAACGATAGAAGCTCCACTTTTCATCACTTTTAAAGCTTCTGACATACAATACATTGTTCCTTTTTGATTAATATCAATAACTCTATTTAAATCATCATAATCAATTTGATCAATTGCATTTAATCCTTTATCTAAAACACCTGCATTATTAATTAAAATATCTAATTGACCAAAAGTTTCAACTGTTTTACTTTACTAAGTTTTTAACATCATCCACTTTAGAAATATCAGTAGGAACACATAAAAACAGTTCCTCCTGCTGCTTCAATTTCTTTTGCTGCTTCTTCCAAGACTTGTTGACGTCTTGCTGAAATAACAACTTTTGCTCCTTCACTCGCAAACAGTTTCGCAATTTCTTTACCAACGCCGGCATTCCCTCCTGTAATAATTGCCACTTTATTATCCAATTTTCCCATAAAAAATCCTCCTAGATATATAGTAACACATGTAAGCGCTTAACTCCATCTTTTTCATATCTTAAAATTGTATATGAGTTTACCATATTTTTACACACTACTCACACTCTTATATGTTAAAGAATGGGTACTATATAGGTGTCAAGAGGAGATAGACATGAAAAAGAAATTATCCGTTATAATCAGTGTAATTTGTATTATCGTTTCCTTAGGTTCGATTTCAGGAACTCTGTATTATGCTAAAAACCATAATACTTCATCTATGATGCAACAAGCAGAAGGAACCCCTCCTTCAATACCTAATAAAGGAGAAAATAGTCAAAATAATGAGTCTAATCAACAAGATTCATCTCAAAACAACCAAAGTAGCAATGATCAATCAAATTCACAAAACCAAGATTCAAATGATCAAACAAATGAAAGTTCTAATGGTCAAGCACCTAATAATCAACAAAGTGCACCAGGACAAAATCAACAAAACAACAGTCAACCTGGTCAAGTGAATCAAGAAATGACTTCATCAAGTCAATCATTAAATGCTTTACAAATTGTTATTATTAGTATCAGTGTTTTAGTTTTTTATGCTTGCTATTACTTATCTCATTATGAGTAAGTTTGGAAGTAATACACTTGCTGAAACATTCTATGGAGCTAAACCAACAGCCATCTCATCTATGCTGTTGTCAATGTTGTAGGAACAATTTTACTTGTTTGTGCTCTTGTATTATCAAGTAATGCTTTGTTATTTAATAATGCATCTTCAAATAATACATCACAAATTTCGACTGAAGGAGTTGTTGATATTTCTAACAGTCAAGAATTATCAAACAAAACATTATCCTCAACTTCTTCAAATGAATCAACTTTAACAATTTCTAAATCTGGTGATTCTTCAAATACTGAAAACAGTGAATTTTATGGTTTAAATGCTGCTGTCCTTGTTCAAAAAGGAAGTGAAGCAACCATTAAAGATACTACAATTAAAACAAATGCAAGTGGGGCTAATGCTATTTTTG
>VOFB01004093.1_pt1 | contig 36349 bp, 30 predicted proteins | sample 5384141 | NCBI WGS metagenome assembly VOFB01 (sample SAMN12384721, study PRJNA508395) | human gut metagenome | isolation source: healthy gut A | host: Homo sapiens
TGCAATCTGACTGTTGCTTCATTGGACGGTATCTGTATTATTAAGGCAGATTGCCTTTAATAACAGCAGAAATCCTGCAATCTTGGCGGGATAGTTCTTTTAAAGAAGCAGTTATCCAAAAGAAATAGTCTTTGCTGGTTGACTTTATATAGTAGGAATTTCGCTTTATAAAACCTCTGTCTGCATCTTCTTTAATGGTAGTCTGCACGGTCAGATAACCTGCGTCTTTTAAGCGTTTAATGCTCCGTCGTATGGTTCGTTCATCCAATCCAGTAAGCAGGGATAGCTTTTCTTCTGTTACATGGGAAATGTTCGTCTTGTGATTGGAACAACATTTAATGGTCACTCACACGTAAATATCGACGGGTTTACTGTTTCCCGTCTGAAAGTTCACGATTGATTTGGGGATTACTGTATAATTCATCGTTAGCAATGGAATTTGGATTGTTCGTAAATATGATCTCTTTTAAGTGCAATAGTTTGCGAAAACAGGCAACGCCATAATGCTCTTTGGCCTGCTTGCGGTTCTCGAATCACCTGCGGTCTTTGATATGGTAGTACATGGTCGGTACGACTTTAATAGGTAGTGTATAAGTAGGTAATGTATATATAGGACACTTTTGAGCAGTTTGCATAGGACAGATTTGAGCAACTGTCTATCCCGTCATGCAAAAACCTACTATCTCTTTATCCGTATCTTCCATAATTTTGATTCTGGATTGATCGTATTAAAGGAAATATCCGTTTTCGTAACTCAAAAATGTGGAAGATAGTTTCACCGCATTTTTTCTGTGTGTGAAATATCTTTTTATATAAGGAAATTTCATTTCCTGCACAAAAAATATGCGATTATAAGTTAAAGACAAGGACAGCATTATTACTGTCCTTATCTGCCTTGTAAGCCTATTTTCTATGGAAGCAAAAAGAATTTCCCTATCTCGGATTTGCTATTACAAATATTAGTAAAAATCTTTAATAAATGCAAGTTTGTCGGCCGCTTCTGTGGGGGATATTTTAGGTTCTTTCTATGAAAAATCTCCCTCATTCATAACCCCTTACAGAATCGCATACAGCATACCCAAAATGGCCTTTGCCGCATTTGTGATTATGATTTTGTTCTGAATACCCTTAAATGCACTGTAATTTTGTACTAAAAACCGATAAAAACATTGTTTCAAAAGATAATTAGAACAATTATACAGGGTATTTTGTTCTGTTTGTCTTCTGCTTGGCATGTTTCGAGGGCTTTTTGCTAACTTTGGTTGTCTAACTCTTACCTGCTTATGGATTATCAAGATATTGAAAGTATTAGTGATGAGCGATTCGAATATGTTTTGCGCTTATGTTATAAGATAGATGTTGTAATTGACGAAAATGACGGCGGATGGCTCGGCGGTTGGATTATTAATTATTACAACCGTTTGCAACATGGGAAGATCAAACCTCCCTTTACATGCGTTCTGCGACAACGAGGATATTATCGCCACATTAGAAGGTTACGGACTGATGTCGAGAAATTTTGCTGGTACTGCTCTTTATCTATGATCTGACAATGGATAAAACGCTGAATCTGGCTGACTTTAGAAAATCACAATATGAGGTATTGACCGATATTCAGAGTTATCTGGCGAATCGTCCCAACGCCCGTCTCTACCTATCCGATGATAAGGATATTCCGAAAGACAACCGTTGTGAAATCACCAGCCCGATGGTATTAGGGGGCATTGCGTCGGTTCGTTCAGGAAAATCTCACTTTGTTGGAGGAGCATCCCGAGCAGAAAGAGTTTAGGAGCGTCAGTTATGAAAATGGATTCGACACGCAATTATCGGCATCTTATCAGCAAGTTTTTATGTATAAGCAACTCGATACGCTGTTTAATGTCCTCCAACTGCCCGAGAAACGGGCGAAACGGGGCGAAACCGTATCGTACAGCAAGTTGTTGCTTATCTCGCGTCTAATCTACTTTTTGCCGTCTGACCCGTAACGAAGCCTTTGCGGTCGATAGTTCTTCCCTGAAAGGCATTATCAAGGAATACGGGGATTACACTTTTCCCCTGACCTCCAAAGTTTACTTCTGATAAGGGTGAGTGGATTGCCAAGTTTTTACTCCCTAATGAAGCGGTAATATGCCTATACTTTTGTAGTGTCAAGCCGAACGGATGACCTGCAAACCTCTGGGCAAGGCGAGCGGAATAATTAAGGCCCCTCCCTAACAAGGAGTAATTAAAGATATGGCAAATAACGCTATTAACACCGCAGCCGAGGTCGCTGCGAACATCGAGAACATGAACAACGCCGTCAAGGCAAACACGCCCAAGACGGAACGCCGCCGCGAGTACACCGCATCCAAGCGGCACGAGATTCCCGCCCTGTGGAAAGTGCTGGGCAAGGCCCGTCCCGTATTCACGGTGCAGATCAACAAGTCGAATGAGGTCAAGGCAAGCTGTATTCAGCGGTTCATGCCTGCCCTCTATGCCGATGAGGAGCAGTTTTGGATCGAGTTCATGGAGCAGGTGAACATCCTCTTGGACAGCCGCCGCTTCTGCCGTGAGTGCAAGGCTCTCGGCTACAAAGCGGAGAATGTGGCCGAGCATGTCGTATTCCTCGGAAGCGCACCGATGCGAAAGGTACTGCGCGAGGGAGTGCAGAACTCGTTAGGTGCTTCGATTCAGTTCTACAAAGAACGGTTCTCGCCGACAACGGCTGATGCCTACCGCGAGACGGAGGAACAGAACTCGGAAACTGCGGCATAGGTCGACAGTCATAGTTAAAGTGAAAAAGGGGCTACGGAGAAATCCGTAACCCCTATTTTCATTCATAACAAGTTCTGCATCGCAGCGTCGATTTGGCTGTTCTCAAAGCTGTCCAAGTAAATTTGCGTAACCTTTTCCGAGCTATGCCCCAACGTTTCACAAATCAATGAGGTGCTGACACCCGACCTTTTCAGTACGGTCGCGAAGGAGTGCCGAGCAACATAAGTGGTAATATCTATCGGCAGATTCAATTCCTCTCCGATCTTTTCAACCGTATATTCACTTTGGCAATCACCTTATGCACGCGGTTGTGCTGTTGCGTTTCTGTCTTGTGGAACGACGATAGAACAGGAAACAGATAAGGCAATGATACTCCATTGTAGCGAGCGAGAATCTTCAAGGCTTCCGTCTGCAACGGAGCTTGATAAGTTTCTTTTTGTTTTCTTACGAATATAGACCAGCCGATTGTCGATGATATTCTTCTCGGTCAAATAGCACATATCCACGAAATTGATGCCGCCCATGTAATAGGAAAACGCAAACAAATCGACGGCCAACTGCAACTGTACCCGTTCATCATTCGTCGAATAGTGAACGATGCGTAAAATATCGTCCTTGCGAATGGCTCGTTTGGCTGTCTGCTGATGCAGGCGCGATACCTTGAAACTGCGGAACGGATAGTATTCGGCCTTGACGATTTTCTGTTCGATAGCCAGATTGTAGAGCATACGCAATGAACGGAATCGAATACCGATTGTATTATCCGCCAACCCTGCCGAACGCAGCCATGTTTCATAGCGTTTAAGCCATGTAACATCTATCTCTGAAAAGTAGATATTCAGATGCCCGTTGAACCGCATGAGCGAGGTATATGCCTGCCGTACCGATAAGGCATATCCCGTTCGTTTGGCCGCAATCAACGCTTCGATTTGCTCGGTAAAGAGCTGCCCTACGGTCTTGGTCGTATAGCCGCCACAAACTTTCTCGACGAGCGTATTGGCCGTAAATGCCTTTTCCTCGCAAGTCAGTTCAATCACCTTATCCGTATATTCCCGCTGTTTGTCGGCGATATACTTTTCAATATAGATGCGGTTAGGGCAATTTCGTTTCGGCCTGCTTTTTTGTCGAAATCCCAATATCGGGCGGCCAATGAAATACCCATGCTGACATATTTGCGCCTACGTTCTTTCGTTACGCAGAGCATCAGCGGATGTTCTCCGTTCGCAAGTGTTTTGGAACGGTATAAAAGTACGTTTACTCCCGTTGCAGACATCCTCGTTTCGGTTTTACATTTGGTTTACACAAGTTGTGTAAAACCAGTGTATTTTCGACCGATTTCGAGGGACAAAAAAAGATGGTCACATTCCTGTAACCATCTTGTATTTAATGTTTTATAAGTCTATTTCAAGTGCTTGACCGAGGCATTTTCAGTCCTTTGCTCTACCAACTGAGCTATGGCACCATCCCGATATCGTGGTCAGGAATACTCCTTTCCGTATTATCGTGGTGCAAAGGTAAGAATTCTTTTTTCAAATCTGCAAATGCCCGCTGCATTTTTTCTGCTTTTTTCAGTTGCGGAAACATCTTGCGCCCATCCCCGGCTTCACAAAAAAAGGGAGGAGCCGTCGATGCTCCTCCCTCCCATTGATCAATAATGCAAGCGATCTTACTTGAGCATCACTGCATTTGCATTAACGGCACGCCGTTCGAACGACGGCGCCGAAGTCAATTGCGGGACGGCCTGCTTCATATTCCGATCCGCAGCCGCTGCAAATTTCCCTGCCAGCATGGCTTTCCCTTAACGGGGCAGCGGCCGGAGATTTTTTCACCAGCGTAAACGGTCCGACCGGATAGTCGTCGGCCGTAAATCCGGAGTCGGCCGTCGGATTATACTTGCCCAGATAGTTGGACCCATTGTAAACGAACTGGTCCATCATAACCACCTCGGCCTCCACATCGCCCGTAAGAGTGAGTTCATTGCCGATAACCTTGCCCTTTCCGTCAGACATTATGGCTCCAATCAAGCCCACATAGGAATCGCCTACCGGATAATAATATTTACCGCTTACATTCTTGTCGCGGCAAAGAGCGACATAGCGAAGGGTACCGTCTCCGGTAGTTCCGATCTCCTGATAGCTCTGGATCAGAACGTAGCCGGTTTCCTTGTCGAAGGTGGCAATTGCGGGGAATCGGTCCCGATAAGCCGAAATGGCCCATCCGGTAAGTGCGAAGTTGGTATTGGCGACTTTCGTGGAGAAAGTGACGTCGAACGAGATCGGTTTGGCAGACTTCATCGACGTCGTACTCGTCACGGTCCACGTACCGAGCCAAGCGGCATAAGCCTCATCGAGTTCGGGAGCTTGCTCCGTGGTGAATTCCTTCCTGAAAAGATCCGTCGTAGCCAGAACCACATTCTCCGTAGCGACGATGCCGAATCCGATGACAACATGATCCGTTTCCGAAGAGAGGTCCTCGAAGATCCTCGCTCGCCACGCCCTTCTTGCCGAGAGCGGAGACGACGAAATCGGCCGTATAAGTTCCGACCAAGGAGTTCATCTCGAGATCAGCGACTTGATGATCGCCATGTCGCTCCTCGCCTTCGAGATCCGCCTTTTCATAAACGTCGAAATAGTAATAATCGGTGGCGACGCTCGGCGTCACATTGACGGTCGCGCTGCTGAAGGTAATGTCCGCAGGAGTGATCGTAAGCCTGTTATTCGAGCGGACAGGCTTGGGCGAATAGCTCTTGACGCTTCCGTCCTCGTTCTCGAAATAATAGTCCTCCTTGAAAGTCATCTCCGAAACCGCAACGTTTCCGATCTTCAGGGGCGAATAGAATTTAAGACCCGTTTCGGTAAAGACAAAAGGAGCCTTGATGACCTCGCCCGTGGAGACCGAACCGTCGTCTCCGGGAGCCGGCGTGTAGGAGATCCTGAAAACGCGGGAAGAAAAGTTGTTGAGCGTCATCTCCCAGTCAATCGGATAGGCAACGCCATCGACCACGCAACGGGTATAGATCAGGTCCATCTTGGCAGCCGCATCCTGATAGCTCTGCAATTCGGTCTTCCAGTTCACACCCGCCTCTATCGGATAGAGGTAGGCGTAATTGTTGGTTTTGCGCTCCTTGAGCTTCACGAAATCGGCGGAAGCCTCCATGACGATGAAGTCGGAATCGCCCTCCAGTCCCCCGTTGCTCGTACCGATGCCGAGTTCAGCGCCCGTCGTCGGCGAGGAGTAGAAATGGATGATGTCGTTATTGGTGTCGAACGCGAGTACGGGACCGCTCTCCGCAACCACCGAATAGTAGGACGATTCGGTTTGCCCGCAGCGAAATTCCCACTGGAAGCGACGACCGTATTGTCGGCATTGAATTTCAGGAAAAGCGTGTAGCCGCCGTAAATGCGCTCGCCTTCGGGATACAACTCCATCCGCCAGCCGTTTTCTGCGCCCTGAAGTACAGTGATGGCTTCCTTGACCGCCTCTTCAATGCGTTCCGTCGCCGATTTCGAGAATTTATCCTCATCGTCCTTCAGGCAGGAATTGAAAAGCAGGGGCAGAGCCAGTAATATCAATATTTTTTCATAAACATCCTTTTTTACTTAATTAGTGGCATCTAAATCGAGGTTCGGAAGTTCTTTCTGGCGGCGTAAAACGACTTTGCGCAATTCGTCCAGATCGATTCCCCAATCGTTCTTCATGTATTTGTCCACGATCTCGAATTTGGCTTCGAGCATCGGACGGCCCACCTCGCCGGCCGTTTCGAGCATCTCCTCCCAAGCGGCGGCCGTGTTGGTGACGTAGATGGAGCTTACCTCCACGAACTCCTCCTCGGCCGAAGTCGAAGCGTAACGGCTGATAAAACCGTCCTTAAGCGCCAAGTCCTCCGAAGGATAGACGTCCCAGCAGGCGTTGCCGACATAGCGGATGCCCGTGGCCAAACCGGTGATCTGATTGAAATCCGTCGAGAAGGGCTTCTTCTGGTTGAGGATATGAGCGAATTCGTGGTGGATCGTCTTGAAATACCACTCGTTCAGCAGGTCCACATTGGTCGGGTCCATATTGTTGACGGCATAGAGCGTAATCTTGGTTCCGCCTTCGGCCGTACCCAGCACGACCTCGCCGTTGTTGTTATAGGCGGGACTGCCGACCAGAAAAACCATCTTCGGGAAGTAGCTGGTGATGAAGTCGCGGCTTCCGGTCACCTCGTCGTAAGCCTGCAGGCAGAGGTGCTTGACCAGCTTGGCCATCTGAACCGACTTCTCGTAGTTCGCGGGAGTCAGATCGTAGATCATGTCGCTCTCCATATCCTCATAACGGTAGCGGAACTCGATGTTATAAGGCTCGATATAGTTTTTGTAAAGCCACGCGTCCAAAGGCGTCTCCGTCGTCTGCTCCGGTTTGATGACACTCGTGCCGCTCAGATCGTCTTCGGAACACGAGCTGCCCGAAAAAGCGCAGACGAATGCGAATAATCCTAATATTGTTTTTTTCATAACGTTCAACTTTTATATATAGATCAGCGAATTATCATTATCTTGGATTAGGAGTCATGTCGGCCGCGAGCACATCGGCGGGCAGCTGAACGGCACGGCGGTTGTCCCGGACCTCCAGCGTATCGTCCACGCTCTTGATTCCCAAATCGTTGCTGGTCAGGGTGCGGCGGTAAATCTCGATGCCGAAGCGCTTCACGTCGAACCAGCGCAGGCCGTAATGCAGCGTCTCGTAGCGGCGCAGCAACAGCAGCGTATGAATCATGCCTTCCTGCGTCTGATCGATTTCGAAAGCCGGGTTGAGCGGCTTCTTCGGAGTCGGATTCTTGGGATCGTAATCCGCAACCGATGCGGCCCAGCTCGAAATATTGGCCTCGGTCAGCGTCTTGTATTTACTGCATGAATTCGAAAGATAGAGATTCATGTCGCTCAGGGCCGCCGTGTAGTCCTTCTGCATGATATAGGCCTCGGCGCGGGTCAGCAGGGTCTCTTCGGCCGTGAAGAGCGGATAGACGGTATGCCTGTAGCCTGTTCCCGCCACCGGATCGAGGTACTCGATCAGATAGGGAACACGGGGCAGCAGGATTTTGTCGATTCCGCTGACAAAGCGAAGCGGTTCGCACTTCCACGTGTAGGGAGCGAAGGGAGTATTCGTGCAGTCTATGCCCTCGTTATCGGCAATCATCTGTCCGTGATTGTACTGCATTCCGACACCGTATCCGCCGAATACGCGGCCGGCATACGAATAGGCGGTGGCCATCATGAAATTGCACGTCAGATCCGCACTGACATAGTAGGTAGCCGCCGTATTCAGTGTAGCGCCGTTGTTCATCGGGTATTCCAGCAGCTCCTCATAATTGCGGAGCGAACCGGCAGGCGAATTGGTCAGCGCCACCGTAGCGTATTTTACCGCCTCGTCCCATTTCTGGTAGTAGAGGTAAAAACGGGCCGCGAACGCATTGGCCGCACGCTTGTTGAAATGGTACTTGGGCACCGAATAGATGACGTCGTTTATCAGCGGCAGTCCCTCTTCGATATCCTTCTCGATCTTGGCGTAGACCTCGGCGACGGTTCCGCGCTCGTATTTGGGATCGAGTTCCGTCTCGGCCTTCTCCATATAGGGAATACCGAGATCGTCGGGATGCGCAGGATCGTAATGCTGGCAGAAAACGTTCACCAGCACGAAGTGGGCGTAGGCACGGCAGATAAGCGCTTCGCCTTTTGCGGCGCTCAGCTTGTCGGTCATCTCCATCTTGTCGATGGCCTTGAGCACCTCGTTGGCGTTGGCGATAGCCATGTAGTGGGCTTCCCACGTGTGAGCGGCGTCTTCGTTGTCGGTTTCGGTCGGATCGCTCCATTCATAGCTCTCCTGCCAGAAACGGCTCCAGCCATCGTAATTGGCGCCGTGGTTATCGGTATTGTCGGAAGCCATTTCGAGGAAAAGCCACGGCTGGCTGTCCGCATAAGCCGATACCAGCATCTTGATAGCCTTCTCTTCCGAATCGATAATCGTCCGGTTGTCAGGCTGCTCGTCGAGGAAATCGTTACAGGAGGAGAGTCCCGCAACAAGAAGTCCCGCAAGCAGGAAATATATCAATTTGTTCGTTTTCATATGCTTTAAACTAAATTATAAACCGATTTTGAGCGTTAAGGTAAACTGCTTCGGCACGGGAGTGGCCACACCACCCGAATTGAAGAATTCCGGATCCTGACCGTTGAGCTTCTTGTCCGCATAGATCAGGAAGAGGTTCGTCGCCTGAATCTTGAGCGCGAGGTTGGACATTCTCGGCTTCTTGATCCAGCGCTTCGGGAAGTCGTAGGTCAGCGAAATTTCCTTCATGCGGATGAAATCGCCTTTGGCGATTCGGGCCGTAGAATAGTTGTAGGCATTGTAGGCGTACGACAGCTTGCTGTCATTCCGCACCTGACGGCTCGACACGATAGCCGGAACATCGGTGTATCTTTCGTCACCGGGCGTCATCCAGCGGTTGCGGAACTCGCGCGGCATGGCGTCGAGGTCGTTATAGATACTGGAGAAGACCGGATCGAGACGAACGACGTTGCCGAACGAATAGGTGATGAAGACGTTCAGACGCAGACCTTTGTACTGGAAGATGTTGCCGAAGCTTCCGACGTCCGTCGGCTCCGAGGGACCCGAATAAACCAGATTGTCGAAACGCTCGGTCTCTTGGAAGTTGATATCGGTCGAAGTCAGCACGCCCGCTTCGTTGATGAATGTCGGAACGCCGTCTTCGTTCAGCCCCCGGAAATCGTAGGAGAAAAGCGAATTCACCGGGTAGCCCTCACGCGAGAAACCGATACCGGAAACGAGGTTGAAGGCACGGGTGGAAGTATTGAACTTGGTCACCTCGTTCTTCATGTGCGAATAGATGAAATCGGTGGTCCAGCTGAAATCCTTCGTCTTGATGTTCTTCGTCGAAAGCGAGAACTCGATACCCCGCGACTTCATCGTCGCGACGTTGCCGTACTTCTGGATCTGGCCGCCGATACCCTGCGTCATCACCCGACCGATCAGGTCGAAGTTGTCGCGCTTGTACCAGTCAACGGTCAGGTTGATGCGGTTGTCCAGAAAGCCCAAATCCGCACCGATATTCAGCTCGTGCTTCTTCTCGTAGGTCAGATCGCTGTTCTCCAGATCCTTGATCGTCAGACCCGACTCGGTAACGCCGGCCGAGGGGCGCCACGGCGAATAGCTCTGGATGACGGCGAGCGCATTGGTCACCGAGGGGCGGTCGGCCGTCAGCGAATAGGAGGCCTTGAGCGACAGGTGCGAAACGGCCTTGCTGATCGAATTGAAGAAATTTTCCTCGTGGACGTTCCATGCGCCCGAAACGTTCCACGTAGGCAGCCAGCGCGAACGGGTCGTCAGGCCCAGCGCGTTGTTACCTTCGTAACGCAGCGTGCCGTTAAGCGTATAGCGGCCCTTGTAGGAGTAGGTTCCGTTGAAGAAGAAAGCGACGTTGCGGTAGTGGGTGTTGCCCATTTCGTAATAGGGCGAGTTATCCTCCTTGCCCTTCTTGAAGACGAGATAGTCGTAGAACGGAATTTCACCCGAATCGTACTGCAGGCCCCAGCCGCGGAACCACGTTTTCTGACGATCGCTCTGGTTGGTCTCCATACCCAGATAAGCATTGACGATATGGGTATTGTTGATCGTCGTATTATAGGTCGCGGAGAAACGGAAGTCATAGGACAGCAGCCGGTTGTCCGTACGGGTGTAGATACCGCCGGCGGGCAGGATCGATACGGGAACGGCGTAAATATCATCCGGATCCTTGTACAGCAACGGGTTGTTGTCGCGAATCGTCGTCGTACCCATGGCCCGGTAGGCGTTCGCCTGATTGGAAGCCTCGCGTACGTTATGCTCCTGCGAAGTTCCGGTATAGCGCACCGACGCCAGCGCCGAAGCCTCGAATCCCTTGAAAGCCTTCCACTTCAGTTCGCCTTGGAATTTCACATCGGCGACGTTCAGGTCGATATAGTTGTTCGCCAGTTCATGGAGAATATTGAAATCCGCATAGTTACGGACATAATACTCCTTCGGATCGAGCACGCGCGAAGTATTCAGGGCATACGAATAGGGGTTGATGTCGAAATCGCGCTTCACCTCGCCCGTTACATAGTCGGTCGTGGCGCCGAGCGTTCCGGGCGCTTTCTGCTTACGGTACGAACCGTTGGTAATCAGGTTGAGCGTAAGGGCGTCCGAGATATTATACGTCGCATTGAGATTGGCCGTATAACGGGAAATCTCGCTGGTCTTCGTCCATCCCGGATCGAAAAGGGCGCTGATCGACGCATAGTAGGCGGACTTCTCGGTACCCGACGTGATACTTACCGAATGCGAGTGCATGACCGTATTCTGGAAAAGCTCCTTGAACCAGTCCGTGTTGCGGTACTCGGCCTTGCGCAGGTAGCGGTTGCGCGTCTCCACGGTGTTTTCCAGCAGTCCGGCATTGATCAGCGAATACATCTTGCCGTAAACACCGCTCGCCGACGCGTTGGTGACACGCGAATTGCCCAGCCAGCCCTTGTTGTACAGCTCCTGATAGACGGACATCTGGTCCTGAGAGTTCATGATGTTGAAATCGGCGTAGGAGGAATCATACGATACGTGAACTCGCCCGTATAATTGATATGGCTGACGCCAGCACGTCCCTTTTGGTCGTAATGACGATCACGCCGGCCATAGCGCGCACCGTAGATCGAGGTGGCCGAACCGTCCTTCAGGATATTGAAGCTCTCGATATCCTCGGCGTTCAGACCCGCGATGGCGGAACCGATCAGCGTCGTGGCGTCACCCGAAGAGAGGTCCTCGGCCGAAATATCGGCGACATCCTCCATAATGACGCCGTCCACAACCCAAAGCGGCTTCGAGCTGCCGTGAATCGACGTCGCACCGCGGACGCGGATCTTGGGAGCGGTACCGAAAGTACCCGATACGTTCTGCACCGAGACACCGGCCGAACGGCCTTCCAGACCGCGGCTGATATCGGCCAGACCCGATAGTTTCACATCGTCGGCGACCAACTGGTCGGATGCACCGGTAAACAGTCGTTTATCCGTTTTGGTCATACCCGTAACCACGACCGTCTCCACGGTCTGAGAATCCGGCTCGAGCGTGACCTTCACCTCAGGCGCAACGGCTACCGTAGCAGTCTTGTACCCCAAATAGGAGATTTGCAGTTCCTCGGATTTCGCCGGAACATTGTTCATAACGAAAAATCCCTGCTGATCGGTGGATACACCGATGGTCGTACCTTTGACGATAACCGAAGCGCCGATCACGGCCGCTCCGTTTTCATCAACGACACTACCGCGCACTTGTTTGGCTTTGGGCGAATGCCCCGCTGCAAACACAAGTACTCCAATTAACGATAGTAGATTTTTTTTACCATAAGCGTTAATTTTAATTAATTTTAAAATAGAAAGCCAGCATCCTCCATTCGGGTTTCCGAATATCCCAATGGTTTGACTTTCAGTGCCGTTTTCGATTTCCGATACCGGAAAAGGCGCGAACGCAGGCACCTTTGCAACTATACGGCCACCTGAAAACACCAAACAACTCACTCAAGATCAACTGATTGAAAATAACCGAACAGGTAAGAACGTTACCAGAGTATAACCTTTCCGGGATGCTTGCGGGCTGAAACCGGAGCCGGAAACCGGGTGGAAAGTGCATAAAAATGTGCGGCATCTGAGACATAGGCATCGAAATCCCGCGGAACTTCGCCGTTCCACGTTTTTGAGCTGCCATTCGCCTGCAAGCTGTTTTACCAGCGGCGACACCTTCTCTCCTTGTCCGACGATCCGCAGCCGGCGAACAGACACAAGCCCAGTGCGGCCAGTACGATATAGATAGTCTTTCTCATAATCTTCATGCGTTTATATTACAACCAACCTCCGTTTTCGGTCTGTACCGCGCGGGCGATGACGGCGAACTCCTTGGCGATCTCCATGCCGCCCATCGATGTCCCCGTGCCGAGACCGCTGCCTCCGGCAACCGCCCTGACCGTTATTCGGGCCACGCCCGGCTTGGTGCAGTGCAGCCTCAGTTTCCCGGACACGAAGGTCGGCTCCGCCGAAATACCGAGCTTGGTCCTGTCAGCCTGCGAGATCTCGACGCCGAGATAGGTCAGGTTCGCCGAAGCCTTGCCGAAGTACTTGTCGAGCGAAAGCTGCTGCTGTACGCCGACTTTCGCTTTCAGGCAGGGGCGTTCCCCTCGATCTGCATCAGAAGCTGGTAGGCGTCGATCGCTCCCTGTACCCATCTGCTTGCGGTAGTTGCGCAGCTGCATGGTGGTCAGGGATTGTTTGGTGCCGTCGAGGTAGGTGTCGATGTCGTTCACCGAAGTCAGAAGCATCGATTTGAATTCGGCCACCGTATATTGCTTCCCTTTGGCCAGCGCGTAGGAAAGCCCCAGCGCGGTGACGCCCGATACGTGCGGGCAGGCCATCGAGGTGCCCTGCATAAGCCGTAATCCGACTGGTAAAGCTCGGACGGAGCGTCGAAAGCACCTGCGCGGCGCTGCTTCCCGAAGGCGAGATATAGGCGTCGCCGCCCGGAGCCGCGACGTTGCAGCCCGGACCGTAGTTCGTGTAGTAGGCCGGCAGATAGTCGGGCGAAAAGGCGGTGACCGAAATGTAATCGCGGTAAGCGCCCGGATAACCGGACATGGCTTGGCGTCGTTGCCCGCAGCGAAAAATCACAAGTCCGCCGTCGAGAACGGCGTTGTTTTTCGTCGCGATGAAGTAGTCGATCGCCTGCTTTTCGATCCGCGCCCCGCTTTGATGAACGTTGTCGGTCGTGTACCGCTCCGGCCGGATACCCCCCACGAACACTGGAGAATCGACGCCCCGTTGTCGGCGGCGTATTTGATCGCTTCGGCGGAAACGGCGGCCGAACCGCCCCTCGCCGCCCGAAAATATCTGGCACGACATGAGTTTCACGCCGTCGTTCCTGCCCGTGCCTCCCGCGATGCCCGACACGCCGATGCCGTTGTTATTGACGGCGGCTACCGTGCCCGCAACGTGCGTTCCGTGTCCCGAATCGCCGATGTTCTTGCCTTTGTCGTCATAAGCTTCGACGTCCCATGTCAGCCGGCTCGTGCCCAGCGCGAAGTTCCATCCGTAAACGTCGTCGGCATAGCCGTTGCCGTCGTCGTCGCGGCCCGTCGGCTCTGCTCGGCCTTGTTGATCCACATGTTGGCCGCCAGATCCGGATGCGAGTACTTGATGCCCTGATCGACGATCGCCACGGTCAGCGACGGATCGCCCGCGGCGAGTTTCCACGCCTCCTCCACGTTGATATCCGCTCCGGCGCGCGTCGTTTCGGCAAATATTCTGTCGCCGTTGTTGCTGTAGTGCCACTGGTCCTTGCCCAGCCGGGATCGTTGAAACCTCCGGCGGCGGCGGCGCGCGTCGCCGCCGAACCGCCCTGTAGGGACAGGCCCCTGTTGTCCGGAAGCCAGCTGCAGTTTGCGTTGAACTGCACGAAGCTCACCTCCGAAACGGCGGCGAGCCGCCGTGCCGCTGCGTCCAGATCGACTTCCTCGCCGAACGTTACGATATACCATTTATGCAGTCCCGCCGCGCGGGTGCGCTCTTCGGCGACCGGATTGCAGGGAACATACGCGGCGCAGCGAAGTGACGCCAGTTGTGTGAAGATGTCGTCCACGGGCGCTATCCCGGAGCGCGTCGCCGCCGCACGCGTAATCGCCGCCGCAGCGGCGGTCTGTTCGACGTCCCCTGACGGCATCGCCGTCGAAATAGATCAGCAGTTCGCCCCGCGCGGCATTCGCGGGAGCATTGACGATCTTGCGCATGGCGGCCGCCGGAGCCTTCCTTGCCGCCGCCGCTCTTCCATCGGGTCCGAGGCACAGCCCGCGCGAACAGCAGCGCGAGCAGTAAAATTTTCTTGTCAGTCATAGTAGGTGAGCCTTTAAAAGTGGAACCGGCCTGCGGGCCGGCTCCCCGGTGATAGTCGTACTGTCCGAACGACAGTTTTTTATTCGGTTATTTTCGCGCCGGTCCCTGGGGTGAAGTCCGGCACCTGGGCGGCGATTCCTCTGACGGAATTCCACCTTTATTTTGGCGGCGCCCAAAGCGGGCATGCGACGATTTCACACTCACGGCCACGGTCGGCAGGCATTCTGTTTTCGCCGACAATTACTTTCGCAAGCTCCGGCCCGCGGGTTCCACGTAATTGCGGGCTGCACGGAGAGCGCTCTTACCACGGAAGCCATATCGGCGGCCGGATACAAATCTGGGTCTGCGAGCAGGAGCCATTCATGGAAGACGATGCCTCTTCGCCGCCGGAGAATTTGTTCGTCACAGGATCGTAGCCCGCATAGATTCCGAACCACATGCCCGTGAACGTCAGGATTGTTCGACGCCTGAAGCTGGGGATTGGGCTGAAAGCCACCAGTCCGTCGGCCACCGGCGCGCCCAGAAGCAGGCCGCGTCCGTTGTAAACCCGTCGTCACCCTCGGCCGTGTAAGCCACGTTCACGAAGTAATCCGTTCCCTGAAGCGTCACGTTGCCGATCAGCTGCGGAGCAGTACGTAGAAGGCCGCCGCTCCACGCCATATACTGCGATTCGCCGGCATTGAACGCCTGAGGCGCCCGGTAAGTCCGACACCTTCACGTAGTCGCTGAATACGTTGTCGAAATCCGCATATCCGGAAGTCGTTCCTCCGTCTTCGACGACTACCTGTCGAAGTACTGACGGGAGGTGTTGCCGGTCTTGTCATAGGCATCGACCGCATAATAATCCCGTTCCGCAGTAGCCCGCCTTGGTCAGGCCGTTTTCGACATCGTCGTACGTATAGTGTATCTGCAGCGGATCCGGTTTGCCTGCCGTAGTCTGTTGCACGCTGTACAGTTTGCCGTAATAGCCGTTGTAAGCCCACACCAGCAGCACGTAATCCGTACCGGCGTTCAAGCCTTTATGAAGCAGCGAGAGACCCGTGTCGTTGATCTTGTCAATTTCTTCAGCCGTAATTGCCTTGCCGGACGTTTTGGCTATTTCAATCAGGTCCTCGCTGCTTTTTACCGGTCAGGTCGGCACTCTTGAAGAGTCCCATGTAGCCCGATTCGATATTTTCACCGAATATAATGGAGCGGATAGAGTTTTCGGGAGTGTGTCCCTGCGCTTCGAACTCCCACGTAAGCTCCGTACGGACGCTCAGCACGACAGGTTTGTCGTCGCCGGCCTTGACGTAGCCGAATGACAGGAATTCGTAGCCCTGAAGCTCGCCCGCCTCATCGTAAATGTTGGCAACGACGGTGTATTTGCCGGTCTCTTCGAATTGGGCCACGATGGTTCCGTCCGCCGTGATCTCCTTCGACTCGACCGTTCCCGCGTCGATGCCCGCCGAATTCGCCTTGGCGATGGCGTCGCCGAACTCCTTCGAAGAAGGCATATTTCACCTGGCGACGTCGGCGCCCAGTTTGGCTGCGATCTTTCGACCTTGCCGTCGGCCGGTTCGCTGTCGGTCAGGGCGAGCAGTAGTCGTACTCCTCGGCTCCCGGCAGCATCAGACGCTGCATGCCGCCGGCGTTGCCGACATACCAGCCGTCGTCGCCGAACATCAGCAGTACGCTTTTGGCCGGGAATGTGATGACTCCGTTCACGTTGGTGCCGTACCCGCTGCCGTTGAATCCGTTTTCCGGCACCTGCGAGGCAAAGCTGACAATACCGTCGCCGCTGTTGAGGAACACGCCCGTAGACTGTTCGGGCAGCCAGACCTTATCCGGATTCGTCGCGTCGATATAGGTAATGACGTCCGAACGGTTGCCCGACACTTCGGACGGAGACATGTTCAGCAGCGAAGCCAGATACTCCGCCGAGTAGACGTTGCTGATGCGGTAGTAGCCGGGGTTGTCGTCGCGTTCGTAGATCTCCACCTCGCCTTCACCGTAACGGTTGGGAATTCCGTAGGCGGAGCTGAGAATGTCGTCGCGCCATTTGCCCTTGGTCTCGCCTTTCGGCCCGGTCACGAGGTTCCATTTCACGCGGGTGACGGAGAAGCTTACGCCCGAAGCCTTTTCACCGTAGATGAAGGCGTATTTCTTGTCTTCGATCTGGATGTTGCAGGAATAGGTCGTACCGATTTCGGCGTCGGGGAAAGAGACCTGAAAAGTCGTTTCCGTCGCCCCGTCGTCGAACGAGATTTCCGAAGCGGAGAAGATCGCGTCCTCGCTGCCCGTAACGGTCACGGGAACCGTAATGGCGTCGGCGTCGTTGGTACGCATGGCCGTGAAGGTCAGTACCGTCGGATCGGCCGGATCGAGTTCGAGGTCCGCGGCGTTGTCCTGCGAGGGGAAGTAAACCCCGTAGCAGCCGTCGGCCTCGGATTCGCCGCGGGTGTAGGTCGGATCGTCGGAACACCCTGCGAACACGAAAGTCGCAATAAGCGCGTATAAGAAATATTTGATTGCTTTCATATGTTTTTCGGTTTTAAATCATCCATGAAAACTTACGTTACTGCACCCACGGATCGATGATTCCCACGGGATTGGGGTTGTTCTGCGATTCGAGCGCGGTGTTCTGCTGGGTCTCCGTTTCGGGAATACAGAAGTTCCACCACGGTGCGCGGCCGTCGGTCGAGAAGCGGCAGTCCGAAGGTACGTTCGTGCCGACGTAGCCGGTTTTCAGGCTGTAATTCAGACGCTTGAAGTCGTAGAATACGACGCCTTCGCCCCATAGTTCGATACGCTTGTTCCAGATAATCTCCTCCACGACGTCGGCAGACGACACGGCCGAGGTGCTGAATTCCGGGTCGCGCTTGGCCATGAAGGTTTTGAGCAGCTGGAGACCTGCGGAGGCGTCGGCGTGCGCCGTAGCCTCGGCTTCGATCAGATACATCTCCTCGACGCGCATCATCGGAATATCGGTAACGTTGCCGACGGAATAGGTCGCCGTCTCGCCTTCGGCGGGATGGAATTTCAGGTTCGCATAGGCCGGGAGGTTGGCGAACTGCGCCGCCGTCAGGTTGGTAATGTCGCTGTAATCGGCATATTTGGCGTCAGGCCCCACGAACGCGCGCTTGCGCCAGTCGGTGTCGGATATTTCGTTGTAGAAATTGCTGGTAACGCCTTCGAAAACGTATTTACCGCCATACCCCCACGTAGCCTCGCTCGAACGCCATGCCGCGAAATTCACGAGGTTGGCGATGCCTTCGGTAGACTGCGGGAGGTACCACATCCACGAATTGTTGGCTTTGTTGAAGCCCGTTTTGGGGTTCAGCCACTCCGTTTCGGTCATGATCGTGCATTTCGAGGCGTCGATGGCCTTGCGGGCATACGTCGCGGCGTCGGCATACTTCGACGAATCGAAGCCGCCCAGCCAGAGGTAAGCGCGCGCCTTGATGCCGTAGACCACGGCCAGACTCGGATTGGTCTTCGACGAAGAGGTGTAGTTGGCCAGCAGCGCCTCGGCGTCGTCGAGGTCCCTGAGGATGAATTCGAACATCGCCTCGCGCGTCACGCGCGGATTGTTGCGAGCCATATCCTCGGTGGTGTTCTCGTCCACGATCGGGACGGTCAGCCCCTTGACGCCCGAAACGTCGGTGTACTTGTTGTCGAGCGGATCGTACAGCCGGGCCAGATCCAGATAGAGCTGGGCACGATAAGCTTTGGCGAAGCCCAGATAGCTTTTCTGCGCGTCGGAAAGTTCCACGCCCGCCAGCAGGCCGACCACGTCGTTGCTCGATTTGATGAACGTATAGTAGCAGTTCCACGGGAAGCGGCATACGGTCTGCGTCGGACCGATCAGAATGCCCGACTGCCAGTAGGTGAACCAGTCATATCCCGAACCTTCGTCGCCGGAGGAGCATATCACGTCGCCCGTGGCGGCGTCCGTAGCGCACATCATGCCCGGATAGCCGAAGTCGAAGCCGTAGTTGTTCGTCCTGCCGTACACCGAATAGGGGTAAGTCATGTTGACGGGGATGGCATTGACGATGGCCTCCACCGCAGTCGGCGAATCGCTGACCTGTCCGGAAGTCGCGCTGTCGGTGGGGAAGGTCTCTTTGATACAGCCCGTGAGCGCCATGGAGCAGACAAGGGCGAGTGTCGTTGTTTTCAATATGTTTTTCATTTCAATCCCTGTTTTATCCGTTAGATTAGAACTGTACGGTTACACCGCCCGAAATAGTACGGATCGGCGAGTAGTTGGAGAAGTTGGTCGCTCCCGTGAACGAATAACGCGGGTCGAGTCCCTGACGCTTCGACCAGTAGACCACGTTGTCGCAGGCCAGATAGACGCGCAGTTTCTGTACGCCGAATTTCTGGGTGATCTTCGACGGCAGCGTATAGCCGACGTTGATGTTCGAGATGTTCAGGTAGCTCGCGTCGGTCAGGAAACGGTCGGAGACGCTGGTCGTATACTGATCGCCGTATTGCAGACGAGGAATGTCCGAGCCTTTGTTTTCGGGCGTCCACGCCTTGAGGATGTCCTTGTGGTAGTTGGTGCCGACGGTGGTTCCGTAGGGCGACGACATGAAGCTGGCATAACCCGAATCGTAGACCTTGCCGCCGATTTGGTAGTTGAACGAGATCGAGAAATCGACGCCGTAGGCCGAAACCGAGGTCGAGAAGCCGCCGTATACCGAAGGAATCGCGCTGTCGTGCAGGTAGCGGGTCGCGGAGGTGTAGTCCGAAGTCTTGGTCCGGGTGATCTTGCCGTCGTCGCCCTTCACGTCCTTGTACCAGAGCGAAGCGCCCGTTTCGGGATCGACGCCGGCGTACGAACGCAGGTAATAGGTGTAGAGCGGCAGCCCTTCGCCGACGAAATAACTGCCGTCGATATAGCCTTTGTAGCCCTCCACGGTCGTGGATTTGTGTTCGGGAGCCAGATAGGTGACCTCATTCTTCACATGGGTCAGGTTCAGGTTGAAGCTCCACAACACGTTTTTCGTGCGGATCAGGTCGGCGTTCAGCTCCACCTCGACGCCGCGGTTGACCATGTCGCCCACGTTGGCGTAATAGGACGAGTAACCCAGCGACGAAGGAACCGAGAATGCGAAGAGCATGTCCGAAGTCTTGCGGTTGAAGAAATCGACGCTTCCGCTCAGGCGGTTGTTCCAGAAACCGAACTCCGTACCGATGTTCAGGTTGGTGTTGGTCTCCCACGTAATGTTGGGATTGCCTTTCTGCCCGAAGAGCACGGCGATTTCGCCGTTGTTGTTCTCGATCGAATAGGTGTCGGTGTAGAGGTAGTAGCCGATGGTGCTGTTGCCGATGTTATCGTTGCCCTGCGAACCGTAAGATGCCTTGAGCTTCAGCAGATTCACCCACGGAGCGTCGAACCAGTTCTCCTGATTGAGGAGCCACGCGGCGCCTACCGACCAGAAGTTGCCCCAGCGGTGGTCGGGGTGGAAGCGCGACGATGCGTCGCGGCGGTACGAACCGCTCACGAAGTAGCGGCCCGCATAGTCGTACTGGGCGCGCATGAAGTAACCCTCCGAGTTGTAGTCGTCGATGTAGGAGTGGGCGCCCGCGCCGTCGACAACGGCTCCGCCAAGCTCCTCGTTGTCATAGGAGAAGAGTTTCGACTTGGTGCCGCTCAGGTAGTAATATTTTTTCTGATAGTACTCGTGACCGACCATCAACCCCACGTTATGCTTGCCGAAGGTCTCGTTGTAGTTCAGAATCTGCTGAAGGTTGTAGGCGATGTCGCGGGTGTGGTACTTCGAAATCGTACCGCCCGCCTCGGCGAACTGACCGTAATACTGGTTGTTGAGATAAGTCGTGCGGGTTTCGTCGATGTTGGTGCTGCCGTTTACCGTCAGCTTCAGCCCCTTAAAAGCGAGATGTCCACGAAGCCGCTGCCCGAAAAGGCGTTGCCCTCGGCTTTTTTCTTGTTGAGCCAGCTGGTCTGCAGTCCGTTGGCGCCGGGCAGCAGCGGACGGGTCAGACCGCATTGCCCTTGTCGCCGTAGTCGTACATCTGATAGCCGTTGTCGTCCACCATGATGCGGCCCGAACCGTCGCGGATGTATACCGGGTAGATCGGGGGCATCTGCGACGAGAACGCGAAGATATTGGCCGTCGAGGAATCCGATCCTTCGTTCGAGTTGCCGTTGCTGCTGCTGAAGTGCGCATACGACATGTTGCCGCCGACCTTCAGCCACTTCTTGGCCTGATAATCGGCCTTCAGACGTGCGGTGTAGCGCTCCAGCGCCGAGCTTTTGATAATACCCGTATTGTCCAGATAACCGAGCGAAGCGTAGAACGAGCTGCGCTCCCGTCGCACCGGAGATGTTCACGTTGTATTCCTGACGGAACGCCGACTGGTAAGCCTCGTCGATCCAGTCGTCGGGCGTCAGCCAATACCCTGTCCGTTGTAGATGATCTTGCGGCCCAGCGTCGCGTTCGGATTCAGCTTGCCGTTGGTGCCGATCAGCGCCTGCCCTTCGGGAACCGTATAGACGTTGTATCCCAGACCGCCCGTGCCGTTGGAAGTCAGGCCGCTGCTGGCCAGCGCATAATGGTCTGCCTTCGCCGCCGTCTTTTGGTGGTGACCATAATTCCGGCGCGAATCATGACTCGATACGCCCCAGTTGGCGTTTCACGACGGCGCACTTCGCCTTAATGGTGGCATGTTCGTCGTACAGAATCGAACTGCCGGGTTCGTTCGTGGGTTGATCACGTCATAATCCGTCCACAATCCGGAGCGCGCGAAGCCTTGACGCCCCGACGTTGGCGTCGCACATCGTCACGCGGCGTCCCCGCCTTCGCCACGTTGGAGGTGCACCTTGGCAATCTCATCCGATTTTATGACGGCAGCCGAACCGGTGAAAGCCTCTTTCTTTGCCGTACCGAAGGCCACGACGATCACATCGTCGATCGCTTGCGCATCCTCCTTCATCGTGACGTTGATCCGGGTTTTTCCGGCGATAGGCAGCTGCTGCGGCTCAAAACCGACAAACGTCACCACGAGCGTGCCGTTCACCGGAGCCGAAAGCGTATACTGCCGGCCGTGTTGGTCGTGGTCCCCAGAGAGGTCCCATCTACAATGACGGTCGCGCCTGCAACCGGATGTCCGTTTGCATCGGAAACTGTACCGGAGATCTGCCTATTCTGGGCCGTGGCATATGCCAAGAACACGAATACGGCAATTAACGATAGTACAATTTTTTCTTACCATAAGCGTTAATTTTAATTAATTTTAAAATAAAAAGTCAACTGCCCGCGTTAGTATAATGTAAATTGTTCTTAATCAATATGCGACCCGTCTCCGGCCAAATCTGCCAAGCAGTCTAATTAATTGATAACCAAACGTCTGTCTCACAACAGGACGTTGTATCGGTTGCACATCTGTTACTACAGCGTAACCCTTCCGAATACGACAACAAGGGGAAAATAAGCTATTTAGACTCAATCCTGCGTCATATGGTTGTTACTTAATCATTACCTTTAAAGCGGTTTGTGTATTGTATAGGTTAATGAAAAAGGTTGTTAAAAACAATGAGAAACACGTTTAAGGTTCTATTCTACATCAAAGAAGAATGCGCCTCTGCGGAACGGTTGGGCCCCGATCATGGGACGCATCACGATCAACGGACAGCGGACGCAATTTTCCACACGTCTCTCGGTCACTCCCTCAGTTGGGACACTGCGCAGGGACGGGTCGGGGGCGGAGCAACATGGCCGTCCGCATCAACGAACAGCTGGCCAATATCCGGTTTCACATCGAGAGATGCTACAACACGCTCTTTTACGAACAGGCCTTCGTTACTCCGGTGATGGTCAAGGAGATGTATTTCGGCGGCAATCACAAGCAGGAGACCGTGGTCGCCTTCTTCAAGCAGCACAACGACGAATTCAGACGCATGGTCGGCGTCAGCCGCAGCAAGACCACATATTATAAATATAGGTGTGTATGCCGGCATCTGGCGGACTTCGTCTGGGACAAATACAACCGGAAGGATTTAATGTTCAGGAACTCAACCGCGAATTCCTTACGGGCTTTCATTCTACATAGCGCAGAGTGCGCCCATAAGAAAAATACCACGTGGATCTACATGATCGCCCTCAAACACATCCTGATGCTGGCCCGCAGCAAAGGCTATATGAACAAGGATCTGTTTGCAAATTACAAATTACAAAGCGAATTCGTAACGCGCAATTACCTCTCCATGAGCGAGATCAACAAACTGATGCAGTACGAGGGCGACACTCCCACCTTACAACTTATCCGGGATGCCTTTCTGTTCAGCTGTTTCACCGGCTTGTCTTATATCGACATGAAGGACCTTACGCTGGAAAATATCCAGCAGGTGAATAAACAGTTGTGGATCAGTACGACGCGCCGCAAAACGGGTTCCGAAGTAAACGTCCGGCTGTTCGAAGTGCCTTACAACATTCTGCTCAAGCACAGGCCGATGACCCGGACCAAGCGAATCTTCGACCTTCCGAGCAACGGCTGGTGCAATGCCTGTCTCGACAAAATCATGTCCGAAATAGGCATTATGAAACAGATTACATTCCATTCGGCCCGCCATACCTTCGCCACGACGATCACCCTGTCGCAGGGCGTAGCTATCGAGACGATCAGCAAGCTGCTGGGACATAGAAACATACGAACTACGCAGATTTATGCCACCATTACGCACTCGCAGCTCGACGGCGAAATGGAACGTCTGTCGAAGCGAATCAACTCCCTTTACCGCAATTTGCTTCCTCCGGATGCACCCGAAGCCGGCACAAAGCTCATCTAAGCGCCGTCATCCGCCCCTTGCGCCCCTTCCCGGAGGGAAAATCACCGGAAATCACCGAAAAGACCGAAAACAGGCGGTTACAATCTGTAACCCGCCCGATGCTTTGTCGAAAAAACTGTAAGTGGCGGACATTAATCCGCAGAATATGTGTAATAGTAGTAAATTATTTTAAAAATTTATTTGTATATGAATCGCCAAACGTTTATCTTTGCTAGTGAACTTTTATTTTAAAAAATTAACTAATAGATTAACGCTTATGGTAAAAAAATCCTACTATCGTTAATTGAGTACTTGTGTTTGCAGCGGGGGCATTCGCCCAAGCCAAACAAGTGCGCGGTAGTGTCGTTGATGAAAACGGAGCGGCCGTGATCGGCGCTTCGGTTATCGTCAAAGGTACGACCATCGGTGTATCCACCGATCAGCAGGGATTTTTTCGTTATGAACAATGTTCCGGCGAAATCCGAGGAACTGCAAATCTCCTATTTGGGGTATGTTACGCAGGATGTGAAGATCCGTCCGAACATGCAGATTACCCTTGTTCCTGACGAGCAGACTATCGAGTCCGTCGTGGTTACGGGTATGACCAAGACCGACAAACGTCTCTTTACGGGTGCGGCGGACCGCCTTTCCGCCGAGGATGTGAAACTTTCGGGTATGGCCGATATCAGCCGCGGTCTGGAAGGCCGTTCGGCCGGTGTCTCGGTGCAGAACGTATCGGGTACGTTCGGTACCGCTCCCAAGATCCGCGTCCGCGGTGCGACGTCGATCTTCGGCAGCTCGAAGACCCCTCTGGGTTGTGGACGGCGTCATTATGGAGGACGTGATCGACATCGACGCCGACGCACTCTCTTCGGGTGACGCCACGACGCTGATCAGCTCCGCCATCGCAGGTCTCAACGCCGACGACATCGAGAGCTTCAGCATTCTGAAAGACGGTTCCGCAACTTCCATATACGGTGCGCGCGCTATGGCCGGCGTGATCGTCGTTACGACCAAGAAAGGCCGCGCAGGCGAAAGCCGCATCAGCTATACCGGCGACTATACGTTCCGCATGACGCCGCGCTATGCCGATTTCAACATCATGAATTCTCAGGATCAGATGTCGGTATATCAGGAAATGGCCGCTAAAGGCTGGCTCAACAACTCGACTATCGCAAACGCCTCTTCGAGCGGTGTTTACGGTAAGATGTGGGAGCTGGTCAATACGGGCAAACTCGAAAATACGGAGGCTGCGCGCAACCGCTACCTGCGTAAGGCCGAGTACCGCAATACGGACTGGTTCAAGGAGCTTTTCCGGAGTACGCTGATGCACACGCACTCGATCAGCCTCAGCTCCGGTACCGAGAAGTCGCAGTACTACGCTTCGATGAGCGCCATGTTCGATCCGGGATGGACCAAGGCCAGCGAGGTGGAGCGTTATACGGCGAACCTCAACGCTACCTACAATATTTTCGACAATCTGACGCTGAACCTCATTTCGAGCGGCTCTTACCGTAAGCAAACGGCTCCGGGTACGTTGGCCGCGACGACCGACGTGGTATTCGGCGAGGTAAAGCGCGATTTCGACATCAACCCCTACTCGTATGCGATGAATTCGTCCCGGACGCTCGATCCCGATGAATTCTACACGCGCAACTACGCTCCGTTCAACATTCTCGACGAACTTGGGAAGAACTACATCGATCTCAACGTCGTGGATACGAAGTTCCAAGCAGAACTGCGTTACAAACCCGTCACGGGTCTCGAACTGAGCGCACTGGCCGCCATCAAATATTCGGCTACGACGCAGGAGCACAACATTACGGACTATTCGAATCAGGCCCGCGCCTACCGTGCAATGGCTACTACGGTGATCCGTGACAACAACCCGTTCCTGTATACCGATCCCGACAATGCGTATGCAGTGCCTATTTCGATCCTGCCCAAGGGCGGTATCTACAAGCGCCGCGACAACAACATGCTGTCGTACGACTTCCGTTTCGCCGCTTCGTACAATACGGAGATCAACAACCAGCACATCATCAACCTCTACGGAGGTATGGAGGTCAACCAGAGCGACCGTCACGAATCTTGGTTCAACGGCTGGGGTATGCAGTACTCGATGGGCCTGATCCCTTCTACGCCTACGAGGTATTCAAGAAAGGCAAGGAGGAGAACACCGACTACTTCGGTCTGGCCGACACCCATTACCGCAACGTCGCTTTCTTCTTCAACGGCACCTACTCGTGGAAAGGCCGCTACACCCTCAACGGAACCTTCCGTTACGAAGGAACGAACCGCATGGGTAAGAGCCGCAGCGCCCGCTGGCTGCCGACATGGAACGTCGCCGGTGCATGGAACGTACACGAAGAGAATTTCTTCGAGGCGCTGCGTCCCGCTCTGTCGCACTTGTCGCTGAAGGCTTCCTACTCGCTGACCGCAGACCGCGGCCCCAGCTTCGTGACCAACTCGCGCGTCGTCATTACGAGCAATACCCCGTGGCGTCCTTCGGCCGGTGTTACCGAGTCGGGTCTGACGATTTACGACTTGGAGAACAGCGAGCTGACTTACGAGAAGAAGAACGAGGTGAACGTCGGTATCGACATGGGCTTCCTGAACAACCGCATCAGCCTCGCAGCCGACTGGTACAAGCGTGACAACCACGACCTGATCGGTGTGATCAACACGCAGGGTATCGGCGGTCAGGTGATGAAATACGGTAACGTCGCCGGTCTGAAATCTTCGGGTGTCGAGCTGACTCTTTCGACCCGCAACATCGAAACCAAGAACTTCAGCTGGTCTACGGACTTCATCTATTCGCACCTGAAAGAGGAGGTGACCGACCTGATGTCGTACAAGCGTGCCATCGACCTCGTATCGGGCACCGGTTTCGGTATGGAAGGCTATCCTTCGCGTTCGATCTTCTCGTTCGACTTCCAAGGCCTGAACGACGAGGGTATCCCGCAGTTCATCAACGAGAAAGGCCAGCTCGACCACCTCGATCAACTTCCAAAGAGCGTAACAACCTCGGACATCTGAAGTATTCGGGTACGGCCGATCCGACGGATTTCGGTAGCTTCGGCAACATGTTCCGTCTCTACGGCTTCAAGCTCAATGTCTTCATCACCTACTCGTTCGGCAACGTGATCCGTCTGGATCCGGTCTTCTCCGAATCCTACAGCGACCTGCTCTCCATGCCGCGCGAGTTCCGCAACCGCTGGATGCGTCCGGGCGATGAGAACCATACGGATATTCCGGTTATCGCCAACAAGCGTCAGGTCAAGAAGGACAACTACCTTTCGCGCGCTTACAATGCCTACAACTATTCGACGGCACGTATCGCCAAGGGCGACTTCATCCGCATGAAGGAGATTTCGCTGACCTACGACTTCCCGAAGCGCTGGATCAAGAAACTCCGTTTCTCGAACATGTCGCTTAAACTTCAGGCTACGAACCTCTTCCTGATCTATGCCGACAAGAAGCTCAACGGTCAGGATCCGAATTCTTCAATACCGGCGGTGTTGCGGTTCCGGTGCCCAAGCAATTTACGCTGACGCTGAAAATCGGTTTATAACAGACGCTAAAGTTGAAAAATATGAATACGAAAAAATAACCACGCTAATCGTACTCGCGGCTGCCCTCGTGGCGCTTCCCGCTTGTAACGACTTTTTGGATGAGATGCCGGACAACCGAACCGAACTCGATTCGAGCGACAAGATCACCAGTCTGCTGGTTTCGGCATATTCGAACATACCTACCCCGTAACCTGCGAATACGCATCGGACAATGTCGATGAAACGGCATTGGTTTCACCGAACTTCGAACCCGCACAGGAAGAGTACTACCGCTGGCAGGACGTTACGGCGGCCGTTACCAACGAAGCGCCTCAGGCCGTATGGAGTCAGTATTACATGGCGATTGCCGCTGCCAACCAAGCGCTCGACGCCATCAAGGAGCTGGGCGGCGCCGACACCCCGCAGCTGAAAGCCGCCAAGGGCGAAGCGCTCATTTGCCGTGCATACGCTCATTTCTGTCTGGCCAATATGTTCTGTCAGGCTTACAATCCGCAGTATGCGTCGGAAGACCTTGGCATCCCCTACATGGAGAAGGCCGAAACGATACTCAACCCCAAATACACCCGCGGTACGCTGGCCGATGTCTATTCCAAGATCGACGCCGACCTGATCGAGGGTCTGCCGCTGATCACCGACGAGTTCTACTCGGTGCCGAAGTACCATTTCAACCAGAAGGCCGCCTATGCTTTTGCAGCTCGTTTCTACCTCTTCTATCAGAAGTGGGACGAGTGTATCGCCGCCGCGAAGGTAGTGCTGGGAAGCGCTCCCGAAACGATGATGCGCGACCTCGAAGCGAACGGCAAGCTGGGACTGCAGTCGGCCGACGGACAGACCCTGCTTCCGCACGATGGACTATATCGACTACTCGCACAAGTGCAATCTGCTGCTGCAGACCTCGATAACCGATGCTCCCGGCATTTCGTTCGGTCCTTACAATGCCTACACCGGGTTCTCCCACGGCAACTGGCTGGATCAGACCGAAACCTTCCGCGCTCCGACGGCTCCATGGGGCAGCAGCTATACGCTCTACTCTGCGCCGTATTCAATGAATACCGGTAAAGCCGACAAGTGTTTCGCATGGCGTGCGCCCTACCTCTTCGAGATCAAGGACCCGGTGATGCAGACGGGACTCGCGCATACGGTTTTCCCCGCATTTACGGCCGAAGAGACGCTGCTCTGCCGCGCCGAGGCTTACATCATGAAGAAGGAATACGGCCCGGCTCTGAACGACATGAACCTCTGGATCAGCAAATATGTGAAATCCGGCGCCCAGACGCTCACCGAAGCCAGCGTCAACCAGTGGGCGCAGAACACGAGGGAGTACACTCCGGCCAACCCCACGGTGAAGAAACCTTTCGGCGAGACGGCTTTCCCGCTCGAAGCCGGTACGCAGACCAACATGTGCTATGCGCTGCTGCATCTGCGCCGTGTGGAGACCGTACACCTCGGTTTGCGCTGGTTCGACATAAAACGTTACGGCATTACGATCTATCGTCGCAAGCTGGCCAGCTACAACACGCTCGGAAGCGTTACCGACGAACTGCACGCCCGCGACCCGCGCTGCGCGATGCAGCTGCCGATGGATGTCGTTGCCGCAGGCCTGACTCCTAACCCGAGATAATCAGATGCTAACGATAAAACAGGATATACGATGAAAAAGAATATTATATTACTTATGACGGCAGTGTTCGGAGTGTTCGTTTTGGCGGGCTGCTCCGAGGACGACCTGAACAAGACGAGTGCTGTCCTCGACTCGCCTACCGTCGAAAACGATTTCGACAGATGGCTTGCCAAGAACTATATGGAACCCTACAACATCGATTTCAAATATCGTTTCAAAGATGTTCTGGGCGACATGGACTACAACCTGACTCCCGCGGATTACGGACAGGCGATCAAACTGGCCAAGCTGACGCTGCACCTGACGCTGCAGGTTTACGACGAAGTGACGGGCAGCAGGCAGTTCATCAGCGAGAACTTCCCGAAGATCGTCCATGTTATCGGTTCGCCGGCCTATAACGAAAACAACAACATCGTACTCGGTGTGGCCGAAGGCGGTAAGATGATGACCCTTTATCAGGTCAACATCATCGACTATCTGCTGAGCACGAAGAATATTGCCCAGCTCAACGAGCTATTCTTCAAGACCATGCACCATGAGTTCGGTCACATCCTCCACCAGACGCGGCCCTACTCGACCGACTTCAACGCCGTAACGCCTTCGAGCTACGTCGGCGACGCATGCTTCGACACCTACCGGACGGATGCAGCGGCTCGTCAGGCCGGGTTTATCACGCGTTATTCGTCGAAGGCTCCCGATGAGGATTTCGTGGAACAGCTCTCGCTCTACGTAACCTCGACGGCAGCCGAATGGGAAGCCATTCTCGCACAAGGCGGCAGCGCCGGACGTCCGCTTCTCGAACAGAAAAACGATATCATGCGTGCATACATGCTCAGCACATGGGATATCAATATCGATGAACTGCGAAAAGTGGTATTACGTCGGCAGAATGAGATTTGGTCGCTCGATTATAACATTTAATTCGTAAAGAGATGAAAAAACTTATCATATTATTAGCGGTTTTGCCGCTTGTCTCTCTTCGTGCCTTAAAGATGACAAGGACGCTTTCGGCAAAACGGCCAGTGAGCGAATCCGCGAGGTGCAGGAGGGCACCGAAAAGGCGCTGACCGGAGCTGCCAACGGCTGGCTGATGGAGTACTATCCCAGTGCGACGCAGGAGTACGGAGGCATTGCGATCTACATGAAATTCCAGAACGGAACGGTTACCGTAACTTCCGAAGCGGAAGGCGCCGGCAAGACCGCCGAGAGTCTCTACTCGTACGATCAGGATTACGGTCCCACGATCAATTTCGACACTTACAATCCGTACTTCCATATCTATTCGGAGCCGAACTCCGGTATCGGCCCGACCAATACGGGTATGGGAGGCGACAGCGAGTTCATCATCATGAGCTATGCGGCCGACAAAGTCGTTCTGCGCGGCAAGAAGACCCAGAACACCATCGTGCTGACTCCCCTGCCGGAAACCGCATGGAACACGATGTTCGGCAAATATTCTGCGGATGTGACCAAGATGGACAATTTCCGGTCCTACGAACTCGTTCTCAACGGCAAGACCTACGACATTTCGCGCGAGGTGGCGGCCGGTTATAACTCCCGTTATTTTTCGGTTGTGACTGAAAACGGAACGATTCCCGCAAGCTTCATCTACACGCAGGATACCGGACTCAAGTTCTATGAGCCGCTGGTTGTCGACGGAGTGTCGATCGAGGAGATGACTTGGAGCGGCGGCATGTTCACCGACGAGATGAGCGGCGCCCGGATTCAGGAAACGGTATCCAACAATAAGTTCACCTTCGCCGTATCGGACATCAAGGCTACTTCGGTCAACGTAGAAGCGACGCCGACTGTTGCAAACGAGTACTACTATTTCGACGTCGTGCCGTCGAGTGCATTCGCAAGTGCATCGGATGAGGAGATTCTGTACGAACTGATGGACGGAATCACGTCGATGAACCAATTGTCGCTCGGCAAAATGATGAAAACGCTGACGGTAGATTCTGACACGGAGTACATACCCTGCGCATTCGGTCTTAAAATCGTAAACGGCTGGATCTATCCGATCACGGAACTGGCAAAGGGCACCGCTTTCATGAGCGGTCAGGGCGATCCGATGTCGCCGGAATACCAAGCATGGCTCGGTACATGGACCGTCACCAGTACGTCGTCCGAAAAGAGCAAGCAGCCGATTACATTCGACATCACGCTTGCCAAGAAGGTCGCCAACACCTCTTATTCGCTGACCGGCTGGGATATTTCGGTCCGCCGACTGACTTGGGCGGGAACTGCCGACTTCAAAGCAACCAACAATTCGTTCGAGATCATAAACGGGCAAGAACTCCCGTATTCGGATCCCAACGGTACGCCGTATCTTATCGCCCGCGGAATCGCAGCATCGGGCACCTATATCGTCTCTGGCAGCTACCCGGCTCTGACCGGCGTTATGAATTCCGACGGAACAGCCTCCGTTTCCTGCTATAAGGGCAAGTTCTCGGACGGCGAGGAGTTTACCGTAGGTACGGTAGGATATTTCATAGATACCGGAGGCAGCTACGGATCTTATGGTCCCGCAGCAGGATTTACATCGGGAGATCATCCGGTCGGACCGTTCAAGATGGTTAAGAAATCGGCTGCCGGCGCCCCCGCCAAAGCCGCTGCTCTGACGAACGTCAATACTGTAATCCGGTACCACAAATTATCGGATATTCCGCAGATGAATTTATCGTCGTTTCAGATCGGCATCAATGTAAAAGCTGCAAAGCTCGAATAAGAGCCCTTGCATTATTGATCAATAGGGGGGGAGGAGTCATTATCGAATGACTCCTCCCAAATTTTAGAGGGATTACCATCGTTTGATCTGCATGAGTTCGGTATTGCACCGGACTCATGTTTGTCAATGGACTCTTCATAGGCGCGCAGGCGCAGCCGACTGCCGGAGAGGTCTTCAAGCGGAATGCAGGCTGGGACGGTTCGTCTCCATAAAATAATAAATAGAATAATAATTTGCATAAATCCGCACAAAATCGCATATTTGTATCTCAATCTTCCGTTACGAACCATTTATGGAATCTTTTTTGAACCATACGCCGGCGGCATATACACACTGCAAATCCGCTCCGGAAGATCTGCCGCTCCTATCCTTTGTCATCTATTCAAAATCATAGTTTATGAACAACAGAAAACTACTCATTTTTTGCGTCATTCCTGCTGTTGGCGGGCTGTACGACCGATCCGGATACGGATAATAACGCGGGGGGTACTTCCGCGCAGACTCCGTCGGCCAAGATCGTCAACACCTCCGCCGATGCGGCGGCCGAAACGCTTCTGGTCTATTTCAACGACCGTGCGGTCGAAAGCATCGAAAGCACCGCTGCCGCAACCCGCACTGCGGCGACACGTTCGGGAGTCGCCTCCGTAGACGACGTTCTGAGCCGTCTGGAGATCGTTTCGTTGGAACGTCTTTTTCACTTACGACGCCCGGAACGAAGAGCAGACCCGCGCCGCAGGGCTGCATAAATGGTACATACTCACCTTCGGCCAAGGCGCGGATCTGGAAAAAGCCGCAAGGGAGCTGGCCGGAGTGGCCGAAGTGAGCCGCATACAATTCGACACGAAACTGCAAAAGGCATCGGTCGGCAATCCCATGCCGTTCAGAATCGACGAGACGGGGACGACCCGCGCCGATTTCTCCGGCAGCGGCTTCAATGATCCCGGACTTCCGAACCAATGGCACTACAGCAACAACGGCGACAAAATGTTCGCGGCTACGACGGCCGCAGGCGCCGACATCAATGTTCCGGAGGCATGGAAACTGACCGGCGGCAGCCCTTCGATCATCGTCGCCATCGTCGATGAAGGCGTGAAAATACACCCATCCCGATCTGGCCGACAACATGTGGGTAAATAAGGCCGAACTGAACGGTGCGGCAAACACCGACAATGATGGGAACGGCTATAAGAACGACGTACATGGCTACAACTTCGCTACAAACTCCTCCAATCTGACATGGAGTGTATCGCATTATGACAATAAAGGCAAATACGACGGCGATTCGGGCCACGGCACCCACGTCGCAGGTACGGTAGCCGCCGTAAACAACAACGGCAAAGGCGTCTGCGGCGTAGCGGGCGGCACGGGCAGCAACGACGGCGTGAAACTCATGTCGTGCCAGATTTTTTCGGGCGGCAAGGGCGGCACCATCTCGACTTCGGTCCGGGCGATCAAATACGCCGCCGACAACGGCGCCTCGATCATCCAGTGTTCGTGGGGCTACCCCACTCAGTCGCCGTTCACGTCGGACAGCTATTATGAAAGGAATTACGCCGCGGAAAAAGAGGCGATCGACTACTTCGTCTCGAAAAAGAACAACGACGTACTCGACGGTGGCCTTGCGATCTTCGCCGCAGGCAACGACGCCACCAACTTCGCGAGTTATCCGGGCGGCTACCGCAGCTACGTTTCGGTCACCTCGTTCGGCCCGGACTACCTGCCGGCCTACTACACGAATTACGGTCCCGGCTGCAACGTCGCGGCTCCGGGCGGCGACGCCAGCATCTCGCCCGCAGGAACCAGCGCCGCGCAGGTGCTTTCGACACTGCCTTCCGAGCTACCCGCAGAACTCGGCACCGACGGAGCCGACTACGGCTACATGCAGGGCACCTCGATGGCCTGCCCCCACGTATCGGGCGTCGCCGCGCTGGGACTCTCCTACGCGCTGGCCAAAGGCAGGCATTACACGGTGGACGAGTTCAAATCGATGCTCCTGACCGCCGTAAACGACATCGACTCCTATATCATCGGCGGCACCAAAAACGGCATGGTACTCCGCAACTACCGCAAGAATATGGGCACCGGATCGATCGATGCCTACCAGCTGCTGATGCAGATCGAAGGCACGCCCTGCCTGCCGGCTAAAGTCGGCGTACAGCAGGTGCTCTCGCTCGACAAGTTCTTCGGGCAGGCTTCGGCGAACCTGACCTACAAGAGCGCCGAAATGTCGCAGGCCGACATGGACAAGCTGGGGATCACCGCCGCGCCTGCGTTCTCGTACGGAAAACTGCAGATCAAATGCACCAAACCGGGCGTCGCCAAGATCAAAATCAAGGCCATGGCCGGAAGTTCCTCGGCAAACGGAGAGATGAGCGGCATGGAGATCACCAAGGAGTTCGCGATCATCGCCCGCGCGGTACAAGCCGGCAACGGAGGTTGGTTATAATATAAACGTATGAAAACCCGAGAAAGACTATCTATATCGTACTGGCCGCATTGGGCCTGTGTCTGTTCGCCGGCTGCGGATCGTCGGACAAGGAAGGTGTCGCCCACGGCAAAACAGCTCGTCGGCGAGTGGCAGCTCAAGACATGGACGGGCGAGACTCCGCAGGATTTCGATATTTACCTCTCGTTCGGAGCGGACAATACTTTCGAGATATACCAAAGGTTCGCCGAGGTAAAATACCAGAAATTCACCGGCAGTTATCAGGTGCAGAACGACGTGCTCAGCGGAAAATACAGCGGCGGCAAGAACTTCGGAAGCACCTACGACATTTCATTCAACGAATCGGGCAGCACGCTGACGCTGACCAGCGCCACGAACGTTACGGAAGTGAGCGTATACGAGCGCAGCACGATTCCGAATTCGGTCAAGGAGGGCGCCGCCGTGATGAAATCCACCCGTTCGGCGGTACGGCTGGCGCTGTAGGCCGTCCGCCGCAAAGGTCAAAACAGAGAATCTCCGGTCTTATGACCGGAGATTTTTTCATGCCGGGTCATTCACACCCCACCGGCGGCCGATTTCCGGACGCAAACGCCGTTCATGTCCGAAAAACTGTTATATTTGCCCCCGGAAGAGAAATTATATTTACAGAAACATCAGACGGACAGCCGGATAGCTCCCGATTTCCGTTTTGGCACATTTTTCACTATCTTTGGACAAAATACGTCACATATTATGAACATCACCGAAATTCTGCCCGGCATTCATTACGTCGGGGTCAATGATCGCACGACAACCCGTTTCGAAGGACTCTGGTCGCTTCCCACGGAGTTTCATACAACGCATATCTGGTCGCAGACGAGAAGGTCGCCCTGATCGACACCGTCGAAGAGGCTCGGAAGCCGTTTGTTCGAAAAATATCCGCGAGACGATCGGCGACCGCCCGATCGACTACTCCTCGTGGTCAATCACATGGAGCCGGACCACTCGTCGTCCATCCGCGCCCTGCGCCTGCTCTACCGACATCGGATCGTCGGCAATGCCAAGAACGCTGCAAAATGATCCAAGGCTTCTACGGCATCGACACCGGGACGCTCCGAAGTCAAGGAGGGCGACACGATTTCGCTCAGCGCGAAGACGCTCTCGTTCTATGGCGCCGATGGTACACTGGCCCGAAACGATGGTCGTGGTGCGCCGAAGCCGGGACTCTTCTCTGGCGACGACGCGCTTTCGGCACGTTCCACCGGGGGCTATCGACGGCGGCATCACCGATTGCCAGCTCGACCCGTCGCGCTACTGGGACGAGATGCGCCGCTACTACGCCTGCATCGTGGGCAAATACGGCCCCGTGCAGAAAGCGCGGGTCGCGGACTGAACCCGACCATCTGTTCGACCCACGGTCCCGTATGGCAGCGGCAGATTCCGCAGGTAATGGATATTTACGACCGTCTGAGCCGCTACGAGGAGAACCCGGCGTAGTGCTCGCCACGGTTCGATGTGCAGCAACACGGAACGATGCGGCCGAACGGATCACCTGCAATACGTACTCGAAGTAGCTCGGACATTCGGCCGGAACATCAAAAAATACACGATTCTGGTCACCAAGTCCACCGTACCGGTAGGTACGGCAAAAAAAGTCAAGGCCGTCATCGAGGAAGAGCTGACCAAACGCGGCGAGCAAATCGATTTCGAAGTGGCTTCGAACCCCGAATTTCTCAAGGAAGGCGCAGCGATCAAGGACTTCATGTCGCCCGATCGTGTGGTCGTCGGCGTAGAGAGCGACCGGGCAAAAAAGGTCATGGAACGGCTTTACCGTCCGTTCCAAATGAACAACTACCGGCTCTACTTCATGGACATTCCCTCGGCAACGAATAATAGAGCGCACTGTTTTTTCAAGAGTCGAAAATCATAATTATATCGGATTGGTTGTTCATTGCATTTTCCGCAGCCGGACGACGACGGGATGGTGGTCGAGTAATCGACCGTGGGCACCTCGACACGGAACGCATCAAACCCTCCGAGCTGAGCACGTAGTCGATCCGCAGGGTATTGAAAAATCCGCGGAACGTATGCGAATAAGCGAACCACTGGCTGAAAGCGTCGTTCAGGCCCTTGGCCATGGTGCGGTAAACGTACGACATGGGCGTATCGTTGAAGTCGCCGCAGACGATGCACCGCGAACGCCACGCCTCCACCACCACCGCGATGCTGTCCACCTGCGCGGCACGCAGCACGCTGTTCTCGCGGAAACGGCCGCCATGCTCCGCAGTTTGTCCTCGCGCGCCGTATCGGAGAGAAATCCGCGGCTGGTGAGGTAGTCGTTGTCGGCCGCCTTGATCGCCGTCGAACGCAGGTGGTTGTTGAACACCCGGATCGTATCGTCGCCGATCAGCAGATCGGCCCAGACCGAGGTGCCGGGGGTCAGCACGACGCCGGAGCGCAGGATGCGGTATTTGCTCAGGATCACCAGCGGCGCGCCGTAAAGCGAATCGGGCGCCTGCGTACGTCCGAAA
>VOFB01003480.1_pt1 | contig 36334 bp, 71 predicted proteins | sample 5384141 | NCBI WGS metagenome assembly VOFB01 (sample SAMN12384721, study PRJNA508395) | human gut metagenome | isolation source: healthy gut A | host: Homo sapiens
ATCTGCGGGCCTCCAAGTTCCCCCTCTCCTCAGAAAGCATGCACTCCGGCGGCATGGAGGCCGTGCTGGCAGATACCCGAGAGAAGGACCTCCTTCTCTCCGCCCTGGGCTTCAACGTGAACCTGGCCCCGGTGGCAGATGTGTCCACCAACCCCTGCCGACTTTATGTATGACCGCACCTTCGGCCAGGATGCGGCCGCCACAGCGGACTATGTGGCCCAGGTGGTCTCGCAGATGGCGGAGGACGGTATGGGCAGCGTCCTCAAGCACTTCCCTGGCTATGGAAATAATGTGGGATACCCCACCGGTATCGCCGTGGACCAGCGGCCGCTGGAGTCCTTCACGTCCTCCGACTTCCTCCCTTCCAGGCGGGTATGGAGAGCGGCGGCGGAAAGACCGCTGTGCTGGTCTCCCCAATATCATGACTGCTGTGGATGGAGATCTCCCCGCCTCCCTGTCCCCGAAGGTCCACGGCCTGCTGCGGACGGACCTGGGCTTTGACGGCGTGGTCATGACCGATGACCTGGCCATGGAGGCAGTTGCAGCGTACAGCGCCGACGGTGCCGTGGCGGTGATGGCCCTCAGGCGGGAAACGATCTGGTGGTGACCACCGACTACCGCGCCCAGATCCCCAAGGTCCTGGAGGCGCTGGAAAGCGGCGCCCTGTCCGAGGAGACCATCGACACCGCCTGCCGCCGGGTGCTGACCTGAAGCAGAATCTGGGGCTGCTGTAACATACCTCCCGGTCCCATCCCTGACGAAAGGAAGTTTTCCACATGGAAACGGAAAAAACTCTATTACCAAGATCCCTACCTCACCGCCTTCACCGCCCGGGTGCTCTCCTGTGAAAAAAATCCAAATCTGGCTGGGCCGTGGAAAAGTGCTGACCGGACCGCCTTCTACCCGGCAGGGCGGCGGCCAGCCGGCGGACCACGGCACTCTGGGCACGCAGTCCAGGTCACGGATGTCCATGAAACAAAGGGCGTGATTTTCCACACCTGTGACGGCCCTGTGGAGATCGGCACCCAAGTGGCGGGGCCGTTGACTCGGCCCCGCCGGTTCGACCACCTGCAGCAGCACTCACGGGAGCACATTTCTCCGGCCTGCTGTGACCTCGCTGTACCACTGTGACAACGTGGGGTTTCCACCAGGGCCGACACGGTGACCATCGACTCCAATGCCGAGCTGACCTGGGAACAGGTCATGGCCTATCAGAAAAGGCCGCCAATGAGGTCCATCTGCAGGACCTGGTGGACATCACCTTCCCCGCGCCGGATGCGCTGGCCACGAAAAGGACGGCTGAACTACCGCAAGAAAGCGGTGGAACCCGGCCAGGTGCGGATCTGGCCTTCCCGGGGCGGACTGCTCCGGCCTGCTTTTTTGGCACCCTGGGCCGGGCACGGTGAGGAGGGGGGTTTGCAAGGATCCTCTCCTGCCAAAAGTTTCGGGAGGGGTGCGGCTGGTTTTCCTGGCTCTGCGGATACCGCAGCAAAAAAAGGCCACCGGTCAGGTCTCTCCCAGGTATACTGCGCCTTTTTGGCACCACGCCGTGGCCCAGGCTGCTGTCTGTAAAACCCCAGGACACCTTGGCCGCCGCAGAACGGCAGGCGGAGGAGCTGGCCGCCGCCAGCGGCAGCGGATGACGGAGCTGGAGGATCAGCTCCGCCCTCCGGGCCCAGGCCTGACAGACCGGGGAGATCTGGTTGCTTTTGGAGCCCCCCCACGCGGCCGGACGGAGCCAGAAAGCTGGCAGACGCATGCCGCAAGGCCTCCGGCGGTCTGGCGGCGGTGTTCGCGGGAGCGGAGTCCTCCCGTCTATGCCCTTGTCCAGGCCGATGGGGCGGACATCTCCCCCTGGTGAAGCGGCTGAACGCCGCCTTTCCGGCCGGGGTGGCGGGCGGAACGGCTTTGCCCAGGGCAGCGTGCAGGCGGACCGGACCGCCATCTGGACTTTTTTCCGCAAGGGAGGATTTGAATGTCCTACGTGCTGATCGAACAGAATCTTGAGGAAGAGGACGAGCCCCGGTTCATCTAGCGGAACTGGACAGCGGGCGCCGGGAGGTCCGGCGGGTGGAATTCTACCCCAACGGCCTCTGCTTTGCCTATGGCGGCGACTACGGCCGGGAGGAGGCCCTCTCTCCCCGACCCCTACCCGGAGGACCTGCGGACGCTGAACCGCCCCGGGGATGTCACTGCCCGCGCCATCACCGGCCGCGTTTTGGGGGAGATCTGGGGACAGGCCCAGGAGCGGCCGGACGGCTTTATGGGGATGTTTTGCCTGATGAGAAGAACCATCTGTTTTGCCGGGGGCTGCTTCTGGGGCATGGAGGCCCTGTACCGCCGCCTGCCCGGCGTACTGGATGTCACCGCCGGCTATGCCAACGGAGACACAGCGGACCACGCCAACTATGACGATGTCTGCACCGGCCGCACCGGCTTCCGGGGAGGCGGGCGGTGGCGAATATGAAGATGGACTGTCTCCCCTGCCCCACCTGCTCTTTGTCTTTTTTGCCGCCATCGACCCGGAGACTCCCAACCGTCAGGGGACCGGACGTGGGCAGCCAGTACCAGACCGGCGTATACTGGATGGACCCGGCGGACGAGGGCATCATCCGCCCATCGCTGCCCTGGAGGCCGCGGCCGTTCCCTTCTTCGCCGTGGAGCTGGAAGGCCCTGGCATGTTTTCTATCCAGCGGAAGAATTACCATCAGCGGTATCTGGAAAAAGCACCCACGGGCTACTGCCACGTGGCCCCGGAAACTGGCCGCCCTGCCGGCGTATCCCTTTTCCACAAAGACCTATACCCGTCCCGCAAAGAGCTGCTGCAGACCGGAAAGAAGCCGGAGAAGTGTCTTTCTGACGGGCGGGGAAACCTGTTTTCCACAGGCTGACCATATTTGTGTAAATAAAAGCGCCGCAGGCGATGCCTGCGGCGCCCTCTTTGATCCATTCCGTCACTGGACGGCCTGTTCATCCTGCAGATATACTGTTGGCCGTACATGGCGTCAGTACAGCACATCCTCCCGCAACTGCAGCAGCCCCGGGCCTCGTCGGAGAGAGCCGCCTCCTCCACGCCGGCGCTGGGCGTCCCGTGCCATCCACAGTACATTTCCGTGTTGGTGAGACACACCTGGCTCACCTTCTCCAGCAGCGCCCAGTACCGGTGACCGGCTGGACCGGTCAGCTCCAGCAGCTGGGGGCCGATGGCGGTGATGTCTGCTGTCCCGCCGGGTGCCTGCCTGCCCCTGAGCAAGGCCGCATCATTGGCCCAGATCAGATAGTCCGTGGAATACAGGTCGCTGGATCTCCTCCTCCCCAGCCCACCGTGTCGTTATCCGGGCAGAGGCCCAACTTTTGTGTACACTGTGTCCCCGTCCGTCATGAACAGATTGGGCCTGTGATCCCCGAAGAACACCACGATGGTAGGCTCGCTCTCCCGCAGGGCGTCCTGTCAGATCCCAGGGCCTGATCCGCCCGGGTGATGCCCTCCAGCATGACCCGGACGATGGCCATATCCTCCCTCGCCGAGACTTTCGCTGGTGACGCCGATCGACACTCATAGTTGAATTTCTCCGGGTCAAAGGGCTGGTGGTTCTCCATGGTGATACTGTAGAGAAACGCCTGCTCCCTGCTGCTGTTGATGTCCTCCATCCGGTCCAGCATGGCCTGAAGAAGTAACTGTCCCGCATGTAATACCCGCCGTAGATGCCCCCTCCCAGGGAAAGTCCAGAGCCTGGATATCTGCGGAGAACAGAAGGTCGGAAAAGCCCAGCCTGGGATAGGTCACCGTTCGATTATACAGGCTGTCGTTATACCCATGGAGCATCTCCGCCCGCTAGCCGCTCTTGGTATACTGTCCGGCAGGGCGTCAAATTTCTCATAGGCGTCATCCTCCAGGAAGCAGATGTTCGTCCCAGCACCGAAGTCCAGCCCGTAATGCCGTACAGCATGGACATCTCCAGATAGCCGGTGCCGTAGCCCAGATAGTGGCTGTGGAATGTGCCGCTGATGCCCCCGCTCTCCAGGGCATGGAAATTCTCCAGGGGATCCCGTTCATACTGAAAGGCCCGGCAGCCGGGTCCAGATCGTAGAAGCGACTCCGACTGGGCCACGATGATGTTGGGCTGCACCGCCGCTGCGGGGGCGTCGGCGCTGTCCTCTGTCAGATCTCGTCGATCCGGGCCAGGACCTGCTCCATGTAGGCTTCGCTGTATCCCTCCGGCTCTTCTTGGCCTGAAGAAAGCAGTCCCGCCAGAGACTCAGCGTCAAACCGTAGGTGTCGTGGCTGTTGGATGCGCAGCCAGGCGGGTGTTCACATCCACCTGAAAACCGCCCCTTGCCGCCTGGGCTTTCCTGTGGAAAACAGCCCAATGGTCAGGGCCAGGGAAACGGAAAAAGTGACAAAGCGGCACCGCCCGGTGAGCAGCGTCAGCCGCCGCACCAGAATCAGAATCCCCACACACATCCCCAGGGCGATCATCGCCATCCAGAAATCCACCGGCGGGCGCAGTCTCCCGCCACACCGGCCACCCTCTCCAACCTGTGCCGCCAGGCCGAAGTCCGCCAGCACCAGTGGCGTGCCGTTGATAGCTGTCTTGAAATAGTCCACCAGGGACAGCACCAGTCCGCAACCCCACCAGTATAGCGGAAAGCCACAATCTACCCAGCAGCGCCCCCAGGGTGAACACCACAGCGCCGTAAAGGACGCCGGTCAGCAGCAGATAGGTGGGCCATTTCACGAACGACTCCCACACGATGGAGAGGGAACCGGTAACCACCCACTGGACGGCCACCGCCACAGCCAGCCCCATGCAAAGGCTGCCGCCCAGAAACATGATCCAGCGCAGCCACACCGGCCCCAACGCCCGGGGCCGCTTCTGTCTCTTCAGCACTTCTACCTCATTTTCCCAGGTTATAAAAAGGGCCGGGGATTTCCGCGGCCCCGATAATCTCCGATCAGTATGCCAGCTTCTCCAGATAGCCCTTCAGCTGGTCGAAGGCAGCCGCACCTGCTTTCCCCCAAAAGCACTGCTTTTGCAGGACCCCTATCCCATCTCATTCCTCGGGCGGAGTGGATCCGCCCTCCGGCAAGATTTTGGCTGCGCCAAAATGCTTGGACGCCGCTTGCCGCGGCGTTCTGGAGCAGGATCGGCACAGGCATCAGTATGCCAGTTTCTCCGCCAGATAGCTCTTCAGCTGGTCGATAGGCACCCGGACCTGCTCCATGCTGTCCCGGTCACGGACGGTAACGCAGTTGTCGCCAGCCTTATCCGCGCGTCGCCCACGGTGTCGAAATCCACCGTGATGCAGTAGGGCGTGCCGATCTCGTCCTCCCCCGGCGGTACCGCTTGCCGATGGAACCGGTGTCGTCAAAATCCACCATCCAGTCCGGCTGAGCTCCGCCTGGATCTCACAGGGCCTTTTCGGAGAGCTTTCTTAGAAAGGGGCAGCACCGCACTTAAAAGGCGCGATGGCCGGATGGAACCGCATGACGGTGCGGACGTCGTTCTTTTCTGCATCCACCACCTCTTCATCGTAGGCTTCCACCAGCAGGGCCAGGGTCATCCGGTCCGCGCCCAGGGAGGGCTCCACCACATAGGGGATATAGTGCTCGTTCTTCTCCTGATCGAAATAGGTCAGATCCTGGCCGGAGTGCTCCTGATGCTGGGTCAGGTCGTAGTTGGTCCGGTCCGCCACACCCCACAGTTCCCCAGCCGAGGGGAACAGATACTCAAAGTCCGTAGTGGCCTTGGAGTAGAAACTCAGCTCCTCGGGCTCGTGATCCCGCAGCCGCAGATTCTCCTCCTTGATGTTCAGGCCCTTCAGCCAGTCGTGGCAGTACGTCCGCCAATACTGGAACCACTCCAGATCGGTGCCCGGCATGCAGAAGAACTCGCACTCCATCTGCTCGAACTCCCGGATGCGGAAAATAAAGTTGCCCGGCGTGATCTCGTTGCGGAAGGATTTGCCGATCTGGCACACGCCGAAGGGCAACTTCCGGCGGGTGGTCGCTGGATGGGGGAAAGTTGACAAAAATGCCCTGGGCGGTCTCGGGGCGCAGGTAGACCTCGTTGGCGGTATCTTCGGTGACGCCCTGGTGAGTTTTAAACATGAGGTTGAACTTACGGATGTCGGTGAAGTCCGCCTTGCCGCAGCCGGGGCAGGGCACTTGGTTGTCCCGGATGAATGCCACCAGCTCCTCCTGGGTCATGGCCTCCACATTCACGTCCAGACCGTGTTCCTGGACGTAGGATTCCACCAGCTTGTCCGCCCGGTGGCGCATCTTGCAGGCCTTGCAGTCGATGAGGGGATCGTTGAAGGTGGACACATGGCCGGAGGCCACCCACACCTCGGGGTTCATGAGATGGCGGCGTCCAGGCCCACGTTGTAGGGATTCTCCTGGACGAATTTCTTCCACCAGGCCCGCTTGACATTGTTCTTCATCTCCACGCCCAGGGGGCCGTAGTCCCAGCTGTTGGCAAGGCCGCCATAGATCTCACTGCCGGGGAATACGAATCCCCGGTTCTTACACAGGGCCACGATCTTCTCCATGGTCTTCTCGGTGTTTTTCATGTTCCATTCTCCTTTACGGCGGCCGGACAGAAAAAACGCCCCGAGCCGGTGTCGGCTCAGGGCGAACAAAAACTTGTCCGTGGTTCCACCTGAATTCGTGCCTGGCTGGCACGCACTCTGACCCGATAACGGCGGGGGACCGGCGGGCCATTTCCTGCCCGCGGCTCCAGGGTGCCTGTTCTTCCGCCTCCCGCAAGGGCTCACACCAGCCGCCCTCTCTTTGCCGGGGTATGGGGATACTTCTCCCTGTCACTGCCTTTTGATATCGTGAGAACTGTATCACGTTTTCATCAGAATGTCAAGGCCGAGTCCCACAGAAGCCGCACCAGGCAGGGCACTCTCACCCGGACCCTGGTCTGATCCCTTATCCGAAGCGCAGAAAAGGCCGCCCTATAGGCGGCCTTTCCCAATTTATTTTTCTCCCGATCGTAGGCCACGATCACCCGGCGGTTGGGCTCCGTTCCGGTGGAGTAGGTCGTCATTGGGCACATCCTGCAGCGCCGTATGGATCACATGCCGCTCATAGGCATTCATAGGTTCCAGGGTCACGCTGCGGCGATAGCGGGTGACCTTGGCGGCCACCTTCCGGGCCAGGTGCTGGAGGCTCTGCTCCCGCTTTTCCCGGTAGTTCTCCGCATCCAGCTGGACCCTGACCCGGCCGCCGCCGCTGCGGTTCACGGAGTAGCTGGTCAGCTGCTGGATGGCGTCCAGGGTCTCGCCCCGGCGGCCGATCAGGGCCCCCAGGTTCTTGCCCTCCAGGATCACCTTATAGCGGCCCTTTTCCAGCAGATAGATGTGGATCTCCGCAGCACTCTCCATCTGGGCCAGCAGGCCGGTGAGGAAGGTACGGATGGCCTCGGACTTCTAGTCATCCACTTCTTCGCCCAGTGTCTGCACGGGAGCGGACTGCCGGTCTTCCTCCGGGGCGGGCGCCGGCGCCTCCGCCGACTTGCGCTCCTGTCTGGGCGGCTTTTCCGCTTTGGGGGGCTTAGGCCGCTCTTCCTGCGGCTTCTCCTTGGGGGCAGGCGCGGGGCGAGAATCTCCTCTTCCTCCTCCGGGCCGTAGCTCACCCGCACCTTGGCGGGACAGCCGCCAAGGCCCAGGAAGCCGGACTTGGCGCGCTCCAAAAATCTCAACGGACACATCGTCCCGTTCAAGGCCCAGCTGCTCCAGTGCCTTCGACAGGGCCTCGTCCTCGGTCTTGCCCGTTACATCAATAAATTCTCTCATGGCGTAACAAGCTCCTTACTGCTCATCGTAGCGGTCCGCCTTGTAGGAACGGCCGCGGGCATAGGGCCGGTCTCCCACACGGCCCGCTTCCGTGGTGCTGGTGGCCGCCTTTTTGGCCTTCCGGGCCTTGGCCTCCTGCGCCGCCTGCCGCTTTTTCCTTCAGGCTCTTCTTCTGTGCGGCCTGCTGACGCTGCTGCTCCTGAAGCAGCTTGGCCTCCTCCATCCGCTTCTGGCGGTCCGCCTGGATCATCTCCTGCCGGGCGTCCTCCTCTTCCTGCAGCTTCTTGGTGTAGAACTTGCCCAGGACCATCTCCTGGATAATGGAGAACGCGCTCTGGGCAGCCCAATACACGCCCAGGGCGGCGGGCACGATGAAGGCGATGTAGATAGACATCAGAGGCATCATCCACATCATCATCTTGGTGGAGCCGTTGGCAGCCGCAGTCTGGGCGGACTGGCTCATGCTGACCTTGCTCAGCAGGAAGCTGAACACACCGGAGATGATGGGAATCAGAATCAGTCCCACCGCGGCCAGCGTGATGCCCGTGGAGAGGCTGCTGACAGCGCTCCAGGGCGTCTGGATCAGGTCAATCCCCAGGAAGTGGTAGTCGATGTTCACCCAGCCGGGATGCTCTGCAATGAAGTCGGGGAACTGGCTGTTGATGATGTTGGAAATGGCGATCTGCTCATAGCCAGGGCTGGCCACGATCTCAATGCCGGCGCCTTCAATCAGACTTCTGGCCGCATTCACTACCGCCAGACCGGCGGCCCGGCCGCCGAAGTTCATGAAGTAGACGATGGGTTCCCGGATGATATAGTACAGGGCCATCAAAATGGGCAGCGGCAAAAAGCTCCACAGGCACCCGCTCATGGGGTTGACGCCCTCTTCCTCGTAGAACTTCTGCATCTCCTCCTGCATTTTTAGCTGGTTGTTGGCGTATTTTTTCTGAATTTCCTGGATTCGACCGGACACCCGGCTCATGCGGAGCATGCCCTTTTTGGACTTCATCTGGAAGGGCAGCATGACCAGCTTGATGACCAGGGTGAACAGGATCAGGGACACGCCGTAGGACCCCTGTCAGGTTGTAAAACAGCCGCAGCAGGGCCGCAAACGGGATACAGATATAGTATCCGATGGTTGAAAACATAGATGCTTCCTCCAAATTGTAATGGGACCCGGGCTTTCAGCGCCCGCAGAGCGGAGCATTTCCGCTTTCGGCCTGTCCGCATTCCGCAGTGCCGGCTGACAGACGGCCGGACGCAGCACAGGGTCCGGCAGAGGGGCTTGTCCCCTCCTCCTCATGGGACCGGATCATATCCTCCCTTGTGAAACGGATTACAGCGCAGGATACGCCGGAACGCCAGCCAGCCGCCCTTTGAGGGCGCCGTACTTCTCAATCGCCTCCAGCGCATATTGGGAACAGGTGGGAATATACCGGCAGCAAGGCGGCCGGTAGGGGAAATGGCCGCCCTGTAAAAAAATTTCACCAGGGCCAGCAGGACCTTTTTCATCATGACCGGTCCTCCAGCAGCTCCAGCTTCCTGCAAAGACGCAGGAAGGTATCGTTCAGCTCCTTCCAGGAGGCAGTCAGGTCCGTCCCCTGGCTACCAGAATCACCATCGTACCTTTGGCGGAGCCGTCCGGAATTGAGCCGGTAGACCTCCCGCAGGCGGCGCCGGGCCCGGTTGCGGACCACAGCATGTCCCAGCTTCACGGACACCGTGATGCCCAGGCGGTTGTGGCCCAGCTTGTTTTTCCGGCAATAGACCACCATGCCTCCGCCCCGGCAGAGGCGCCCCTTCTGGTACATCCGCCGGAACTCGTAATTTCTTTCAGGGTCACTGCCCGCTTCATGCTACCTGCCTTCTCCCATTTGACACATCTGACACAAACTCAACGAGGGACGGAGGAATCTCAGAATTCCCGCCGTCCCTGAAGACGTTGTTCAAGTGTCTCCCGCACGGTCCGTTTCTCAGTAGGACAGACGGGCGCGGCCCTTGGCGCGGCGACGGGCCAGGACCTTGCGGCCGTTGGCGGTTGCCATTCTCTTGCGGAAACCGTGGACCTTCTGGCCGTGCAGCTTCTTGGGCTGATAGGTACGTTTCGTAGCCATGTTTGAGACACCTCCTGTCAGAATTACGGCCCATTTGAGGGGGCGGCACTTACTCGACACCCGCCTAAAGGGCGGCGCAGTAAACAGATCAAGACCGCATGATCGCGGCGCAACCGATATTATACAGACTGTTTGAAAATATGTCAACTAAAACTTAAAAGGAAAAAATTTCCGTATTTTTTTCTTTTTCAGTTGCGATTCTCGAAAATTTCAAAATCTGGTGTCCCATGCTGTCCAAAGCCGCTATATCTTGTTGCCTGTGCAGGCGGATCTCTTGGTTCTTATTATTAGAATAAGTGTTGTAATTTCCGGCTGTCTTTGGTATAATAAAAGCGTACTGCCATGTCTATTTTTTACTAGAGAGAGGTGTTTCCTTGTGAATTCCGTTGCTGACGTGTGGGACAATGTCCTGCCCAGCTGAAAAGGGCGAGTTTCTCCGAGACCACCATCTCCACCTGGTTTGACGAGCTGGAGGCGGTGTGGACATCCAGGGCAACGTCTTCATTCTGCATTGCTCCAACGACTTCAAAAAGGATACATCGAATCCCTTTTCATGAAAAATATCAAGGCCTCCCTCCACGACATCTTCTCCACGGATTTGAAGTGAAGATTCTGGACGACCTGGATTACGCAGGCTCAAGGATAACCGCCCGCACCGCCAGAGCGAGCGGTTCACTTCCGGAGAATTCACCTTCGAGACCTTCGTTGTGGGCCCCTCCAACAAGCTGGCTTATGCCGCCTCCGTCTCCCGTGGCGGAGCATCCTGCTCAGAACTACAACCCCTGCTGATCTACGGGGACTCCGGCCTGGGCAAGACCCATCTGATTCTATGCCATCGCCAACGTCATCCGCCGGAACCCCCCGGTCCAAGATCGCTTACGTGAAGGGCGACGACCTGACCAACGAGCTGGTGGATGCTATCCGGGAGGGTAAGACTGCGGAGATGCGGGAGAAGTACCGCCAGGCGGACCTCCTGCTGATGGACGACGTGCAGTTCATCGCCGGCCGCAAGCAGACGCAGGAGGAGTTTTTCCATACCTTCAATACCCTGTACGAGTCCAAGCGTCAGATCGTCCTGACCTCGGACCGTCCCCCCTCTGAGATGACCCAGCTGGAGGACCGCCTGCGGACCCGATTCGAATGGGGACTGCTGGTGGACGTAGCGCCGCCGGATTTTGAAACGCGTCTTGCCATCGTCAAGAACAAGGCCGTGGCTTTGGGCATGGACCTGCCGGACAAAATCGCTGCCCTACATCGCGGAAAACGTCACCGCCAATGTCCGCCAGCTGGAGGGCACCATGAATAAAGATGCTGGCCTACGGGATCTCTGGGCAACGAGGTGGACGAGGAAGCCGTCAGCCGGGCCATGAAGGATATTTTAAAAAAAGCAACGAGTACATCCCACCCCGTCGGTGATCATCGAGTACATCTGCAAAGTTCTACAGCGTGGAGGAGGATGTCATCCGGGGCCAGCAGCGGGGCCGGGAGGAGGTCAACGCCCGGCAGATCGCCATGTACCTGATCCGCTCCATGACGAACCTGTCTTTGGAGGATATCGGCAAGCAGTTCGACAACCGGGACCACACCACGGTGCTCATTCCATGGATCAGGTGGAGAAGAAGATGCGTCCGACCCGGCCTTTGCCGAGGTGGTCAAGGAGATCACCACCAACATCAATTCCAATAAGAAATAATCTTTTTCCACATATCCCTGTGGATTCCACCTGGACAACCTGTGGAAAAATTTGCTTCTCGTTTCCTGTGGAAAAGGGCGAGGTTTTGTCCCAAACAGGGGTGTGGACAGAAAACCGTGATCCCAGTGCTTTTGGGCCGGTTTTCCACAATTGTTTTCCCTACGACTACTGTTACTAAAATAAAGATATTTTTGTTCTCTTTTGAGAAAGTCTGACTTTTCAGTCTGAAAGAAAGGAATGCTTGATATGCTGAAATTTTCCTGTGAAAAGCGCTGCTGCAAGGCGCCGTCAACACTGCCTCCCGGGCGGTGGCCGCCAAAAAGCTCCATTCCGGCCCTGGAGGGAATCCTGCTGGAGGGAGGGGACACCCCTGACCATCTCCGGGTACAACATGCAGACCGGCATCCGCACCGGCGTGGACGCCAGATCCAGGAGGGCCGTATCGTCCTCAGCGCCCGTCTGTTCGGCGAGATGATCCGCAAGATGCCCGACGACGTTATTGTGTTCGACGCTGACGACAAGCTGACGGTTCATCTTACCTGCGGTGACGCCAGCTTCGAGATCATCGGCCTGTCTGCCGACGATTACCCGGAGCTTCCTGAGGTAGATGACCAGTTTTCCGTGGATATTCGTCAGGGGACGCTGAAGGCTATGATCAACCAGACCAGCTTCGCCGTGTCCACCAATGAAAGCCGCCCGGTACATACCGGCTCTCTGTTCGAGGTGGGGGATAAGGACCTGACGGTGGTGTCCGTGGACGGGTTCCGTCTGGCCCTGCGCCGGGAGCCTTTGGACCGGTCCGAGGGAGGAGCGTTCAAATTCGTGGCACCCGGCTCCGCTCTGAACGAAGTGGAGAAAATCTGCGAGGATTCCGACGAAAAGATCACCATTATTCAGGGCAAGCGGCACCTGCTGTTTGAGGCCGGGGCCACCCAGCTGATCTGCCGCCGCCTGGAGGGAGATTTCCTGGATTACAAGAACGCCATCCCCCGGAACAATCCCATCCGGCTGACGGTGGACACCAAAACTATGCTGGGCAGCCTGGACCGGGTGTCCGTGGTCATCAGCGAAAAGCTCAAGAGCCCGGTGCGCTGCGTTTTTGAAAACGGTCGGGTGATGCTGTCTGCCCGCACCGGCGCCGGCGAGGCCAAGGACATCTGCCCCCTGGACGGCGACGGAAACGGGCTGGAGATCGGATTCAACAACCGGTATCTGATGGACGCCCTGCGCTACGCTCCGGCGGACGCTGTGACCATGGAGCTGAATACCAGCATTTCTCCGGCGGTGCTGGTGCCGGTGGATGGGGAGGAGAGCTTCCTTTATATGGTGCTGCCGGTGCGGCTGAAGGCGTGAGAAAACGAGGTCAATATGGAAATCATTACCATTACTACAGAATATATCAAGCTCCAGGATCTGCTGAAGCTGGCGGCGGCTACGGCCACCGGCGGCGAGGCCAAGCTGCTGGTTCAGGAGGGAGAGGTCCTGGTCAACGGGGAGGTATGCACCATGCGGGGCAAGAAGCTTCGTCCCGGCGATGTGGTGGACGCCCTGGGACAGCGCTACGGCGTGCAGTATGCGGATTGAAGGACTGCTGCTGGAGGGCTTCCGGAATTACGACAGCCAGCAGCTGACCTTTGATGAAAGCTGCAACGTGATCTATGGAGACAATGCCCAGGGAAAGACCAACCTGCTGGAGGCCATTGTGTATCTGTCCTGCGGCCGCAGTCCCCGGACCCATGCGGATCGGGAGCTTATTGGCTTCGGAACGGACAGGGCCAGGCTGGTGGGACAGATCCGGTCCCGGGAACGGGAATTTGAAACGGAGATTCAGCTGACCCGGGGACGGCGGCGGAAGATGACCGTCAACGGTGTGGCCGCCAAAAACGGCGGGGACCTGTCCCAGGTGCTGCACACGGTGTTTTTCTCGCCGGACGACCTGTATCTGATCCGGGAGGGCGCCGCCGCCCGGCGGCGCTTCATGGATGCCCGGCCCTCTGCCAGCTGCGGCCCCGCTACGGGGAGGCACTGGCGGAATATCCACCGGCTCTATGAGCACAAGACCCGCATTCTCCGGGACAGTGACGAGGAGCGCCGGACCTGCTGGCCGCCCTGCCGGACTTCAACCGGCGGATGCTGTGTCAGGGGAGCGGTGCTGATCACTACCGGGCCATGTGCAGGCCCTGGCCGTCCACGCTCAGCGGCGCCCACTGGGGAGTGCTCCGGGAACGGGAGGAGCTGGCTCTGTCGTATCAGACCGTGAAAACCGTGGAGGACCCATTGGGTCCTTGGCGGCGGACTTTCCGTGCTGGCGCTGGCAGAGCACCAGGCAGAGTCCCATCATCAGGCGGAGCGGGCTTCCCGGCTGTGCCTGTCCGGCCCTCATAAGGATGATCTCGCTGGACGATTGACGGCCGGGACGCCCGGCATTTCTGCTCCAGGGACAGACCCGCACCGCGGCTCTTTCCTGAAGCTGGCGGAACGGGAAATCCATAAAACGCGCACGTGGTGGGGAATATCCGGTGCTGCTGTTGGATGATGTGCTCAGCGAGCTGGACCCCCGCCGGCAGGAATTTGTCCTCAACCGCATCGCGGGGGGCAGGTGTTCATCACCTGCTGTGAGGACGACCGACTGCGGGAACTGCTGAAGGAAAAGTCTTTCATATTGAGCATGGAAGAGGTTTCGGTGATGAACACGTGAGCAAGCGGAGGCGCCGGGAACCGCGCGTAAGCGGCGTATCATCGGAAATCGCCGCGCCGTGAAAGCGGCGCTGTGAATGGAAGAGAGGAAGGGAGTGAGGCTTTGTATCTGCATCTTGGTCAGAATGAGGTGATTGCAGAGCACAGGATCATCGGCAGAGGCGGGAAGGCGTGGTGCTGGATATCTCCGGTGATCTGCCCAAATCGCAAAAAGAATGGTCTGCGACCACCCCCTATCACCGGCAGATCGTGTATCTCAGTCAGCTGAGCCCCTCCACCCTGAAAAAGAGGGCGGAGAGCGGCAGGCTGGAGCTGTAAAGCCAGCACTTTTGCGGCACAGCAGGCGGAAAACCGGCTTGCTGGGGGCGTTTCGATGCTGATTCTGGATTTCTTTCATTCCATCCGGCATTTTACGCCTGGGTGAACGCTGAATATGATGGTGACTGCCAGCATGCTGGCGGTCTGACTGTGGGAGTTCCTGCACGGCGGGATATGGTCCGGGCGGAACGCCTGGGATTTGGCTTGCTTCTGCTGGCCCGGAGATTGTGTCCCATCTGAAGGAACTCATGGCAGAAAATGTTTGTTGACGATCTGCGGCTGGTTTGCGGAGGTATGACGCATCGGAAATTGAGCTGTGCTGAGTGGGCGCCCGGTGACAACGCCATCGACGAGGCGCTGGCAACGGGTACTGCGACGAGATCACCGTAAAGATCTCCGGGGATAATATCATCACGGTGGTGGACAACGGCCGCGGCATCCCGGTGGACATCCAGGCCCAGACCGGGCAGGCCCGCTCTGGAAGTGGTCTTTACCGTGCTTCATGCTGGCGGAAAGTTCGGCGGAGGAGGCTATAAGGTATCCGGCGGCCTCCATGGCGTGGGCGCAGCGTGGTGAATGCCCTGTCCGAGTGGCTGGTGGTGCGGGTTTACAAAGACGGGAAGATCTATGAGATGAAATTCTCCCGGGGCGACATTACCCAGGAGATGAAGATCATCGGCGAAACAGACCGCACCGGCACCACCGTCACCTTTAAGCCGGACCCGGAGATGTTTGAGGATACCGTGTACAATTACGACACCCTCCACACCCGCATGCGGGAGGAGGCCTTTCTCAACGCGGGGGTGCGCATTCGCACCATCGACAAGCGCCCCGGCAAGGAGCAGGACGACACCATGTGCTTCGCCGGCGGCATCCGGGAGTTTGTTGCCTGGCTGAACAAGAACAAGACCCCATCATGAGGAGCGTCATCTATATGTCCGGCTCCAAGGACGACTCCATGGCGAGATCGCCATGCAGTACAACGACGGCTTCGCCGAGATCATCCTTTCCTTCGCCAACGACATCCATACGCCGGAGGGCGGCATGCACGAGGAGGGCTTTAAGCGGGTGCGGACCACGTGCTGAACAACTATGGCCAGAAGATGAAGCTCCTGAAGGACGAGGAGAAGGTCTCCGGCGAGGACTGCCGGGAGGGCCTGACCTGCATCATTTCCGTGAAGCTGACAGACGCCCAGTTGAGGGCCAGACCAAGGCAAAGCTGGGCAACAGTGAGATCCGGACGCTGGTGAATAACATCGTCTCCGAGAAGCTGGAGCAGTTTTGGAGGAGAACCCCGGCGGTGGGCCGCCATCCTGGAAAAGGCCATGATGGCCAACCGGGCCGGGAGGCCGCCAAAAAAGGCCCGGGAATCCATCCGCCGCAAGACCGCCCTGGAGGCGGGCGGCCAGATGCCCGACAAGCTGCGCGACTGCAACGAGAATAACCCGAGCTGACCGAAATTTACATCGTTGAGGGCGACAGCGCCGCGGGTAGCGCCATCCAGGGGCGCGATTCCCGCTTCCAGGCCATTCTCGCCATGTGGGGCAAGATGCTGAACGTCGAGAAGGCCCGGGCAGACAAGGTCTACGGCAACGACAAGCTCCAGCCCGGTCATCACAGCCCTGGGCGCGGGCATCGGGGATGAGTTCGATCTGAACAGGCTCCCGGTATCACAAGGTCATCATCATGGCCGATGCCGACGTTGACGGTGCCCACATCCGCACCCTGCTACTCACCTTCTTCTTCCGCTTCATGCGGCCCCTTATTGAGGAGGGCTATGTGTACTCCGCCGTCCCGCCCCTGTTCAAGCTCACCCGGGGCAAGACGGCGCGCCTGGCCTTCTCCGATGAGGAGCGGGACCCGGTGTCCGCCGAGCTGCGGGGAGACAATCCCAACACGAAGGTGGTCATCAGCCGGTTCAAAGGCCTCGGCGAGATGGACCCCCACGAGCTGTGGGAAACCACCATGGACCCGGAGAAGACGCGCACGCTGCGGCGCATCACGCTGGATGACGCCATCCTCGCCGACGAGACCTTCACCATCCTTCATGGGCGAAAAGGTGAAGCCCCGGAAGGAGTTCATCGAGAAAAACGCCCAGTACGCCGTGAATCTGGATTATTGAGATAGGAACGTTTCTTCAAAACCTCTAACAAAAAGTGACACATGACCAAAAAAACCCCAATACGATCCCGAGGAGATCCGGTACCCAGATCAGAAGATCGTGGAGAGCCGCTGGTCCCGAGATGGAGAAATCCTACATTGAGTACGCCATGTCCGTCATCGTCGGCCGCGCTCTGCCGGACGTGCGCGACGGTCTCAAGCCGGTACACCGCCCCATCCTCTACGCCATGTATGAGGACGGTCTGACGAACGACACAGCCCTTCAAAAATCCGCCACCTGCGTCGGCGACGTGCTGGGCCGCTACCATCCCCACGGCGACGCCTCGGTCTATGACGCCCTCGTCCGCCTCGCGCAGGACTTCTCCATGCGCTATATGCTGCGGACGGCCACGGCAACTTCGGCTCGGTCGATGGCGACCCCCGGCGGCCTACCGTTATACCGAGGCGCGTATGTCCAAGCTCGCCAACGAGATGCTGCGCGACATTGATAAGGACACCGTCGATTGGGACCCCAACTTCGACGAGTCCCGCAAGGGAGCCGCGCGTGCTCCCCAGCCGCTTCCCGAACCTGCTCGTCAACGGCTCCTCAGGCATCGCCGTCGGCATGGCCACCAATATCCCGCCCCACAACCTCACCGAGGTCATCAACGCCTGCATCTGCGTGATTGGACGATCCTGAGGCCCAGCTCAGCGACCTGATGCAGCACGTCAAGGCCCGGACTTCCCCACCCGGGGCATCATCATGGGCCGCGCGGGCATCCGTGCCGCCTACGCCACCGGACGCGGCAAATCGTGCTCCGCGCCCGCACGGAGTTTGAGGACTTCGGCAAGGACCGCGTCCGCATCATCGTCAACGAGCTTCCGTATCAGGTCAACAAGCGTATGCTCATCAAGAGCATGGCCGATCAGGTCAACGATAAGAAGCTCGACGATATCTCCGACCTGCGCGACGAGTCCGACCGCAAGGGTATGCGCATCGTCATTGAGCTCAAGCGCGACGCAAACCCGCAGGTCGTGCTCAACAAGCTCTTTGCCCAGACGCAGCTGCAAAGCACGTTTTCCATCATCAATCTGGCCTCGTGGATAATCAGCGCCAGCCGAAGATCCTCTCCCTGCGCCACATTCTCGACGAGTATCTGACGTTCCAGGAAGAAGTCATCACGCGCCGCACGAAGTACGATCTCCGCAAGGCGCGCGAGCGCGCCCATCTGCTCGAAGGACTGCTGATGGCTCAGGACAACATCGACGAGGTTATCAATATCATCCGCACGAGCTATGACAACGCCAAGGAGAACCTGATGTCCCGCTTTCGGCCTCTGGACGATGTCCAGGCCCAGGCCATTTGGATATGCGGCTGAAAGGCCCTTCAGGGCCTGGACCGGGAGAAGCTGAGGCGGAGTAAGGAGCTGGAGGAAAGATCGCCTACTTCAACCAGCTGCTCCTCCTCCGACGAGCTGCTGCGCAAGGTGCTGAAGGATGAGCTCCAGGCCATCTCCGACAAGTACGGCAACGACCGGATCACCGAGATCCAGGATGTGGAGGACGAGATTGACATCGAGGACCTCATCGAGGAGGAGGACTGTGTCTTCACCCTGACCCAGGCGGCTACATCAAGCGCCTGCCTGAGCGAGTACACCGCCCAGTCCAAGGGCGGCATGGGCAGAAGGGCATCACCACCCGAGGAGGAGGACGTGGTGGTGGATGTGTGTTCACCGCATCCACCCATGACTATATCCTCTTTTTCACCGATACCGGCAAGGTCTACCGGAAGAAGGGCTACCAGATCCCCGAAACCGGCAAGACTGCCAAGGGTACCAACCTCATCAACATCCTTCAGGTGGAGCAGGGCGAGCGGATCCAGGCCATGATCCACACCCGGTCCATTGAGGGACGAGGAGCCGCTTCCTCTTCATGACCACCCGGAACGGCACCGTGAAGCGCCTGCCGGCCAATACGGCTCAAGAAGACTGCCGGAATAACGGCATCCGTGCCCTGCGGATGGACGAGGGCGACCAGCTGATCGCTGTCCGGGAGACCTGACGGCAGCCAGAAGATTCTCATCGCAACCCATGACGGTCAGGCGGTCTGCTTTGACGAGAACGATGTGCGGCCCATGGGCCGGGAGGCCGTGGGTGTTCGGGGTATCCGCCTCCGCCAGGGCGACTACGTGGTGGGCGCCGCCCGTGCCAAGGCCAATCATGCGGTGCTGGCCATCACGGAGAAGGGCTACGGCAAGCGGACCCCTGTGGAGGAGTATCGGATCACCAACCGGGGCGGCCTTGGCATTCGGAACTACATGGTGACCGACAAAACCGGCCCCGTGGTGGGCATCAAGGTGGTGGACGGCACGGAGGACCTGTTGCTGGTGACTCAGGCGGGCATCTGATCCGCACCCCGGTGGACAGCATCCGCACCGCGGTCGGGCCACTCAGGGCGTCATCGTCATGCGGTTCAAGGAGGAGGGGGATCACGTGATCTCCCTGGCGCTCACAGACCATGAGGAGGGCAGCGCCGAGGGCCGAGGAATAAGGCCGTCCGGGAGCCGGGGCGAAAACGCTTTGCCGGAATGTTTATCAGAACACAGGGGAGCTGTTCCTGAGGAGACGGCTCCCCATTTAAAACCATCTTCCAAAAGGATTTCATGATGAAAACTGTTACCATCTACACCGACGGCGCCTGCCCCGGCAATCCCGGTCCCGGCGGCTGGGGCGCCATTTTGATGTACGGCCCCCACACCCGGGAACTCTCCGGCGGAGAGGCGGCCACCACCAACAACCGCATGGAGCTGACCGCCGTCATTGAGGCGCTGTCCCTTTTGAAGGACCCTGCATCGTGGAGCTGTGTCCGACTCCAAATATGTGATCGATGGGCTGGAGAAGGGCTGGGCCAAAGCGCTGGAAGGCTAGGGGCTGAAAAAGCTGATCAAGAAGCCCGCCCTGAATCCGATCTCTGGGACAGGCGGCTGGCCCTGACAGAGGTTCATTCCATCCGTTACCATTGGGTCAGGGCCATGCGCGGAGAATGCGTACAACAACCGCTGTGATGAGCTGGCGGTGGCGGAGAGCCAGAAATACAAGTAGTATGTCTTCTGTACCCCCGCAGAACGGGGCAGGCGCCGTACAAGCGGTTCGACGACGGCAAAAGCCACGGCGGAGTCGGAATTTCCTCGCCGGGCAAATCAAAAAATAGGTCCCCCACCGGCTCTGCCGGGCGAGGGACCATGCGGAGAGCGCATACAGCAACCACTGTGATGAGCTGGTGGCGGCCGGAGATCCTGATAACCCTGGGCTTCCTTCTCATGGGGGAAAAAGTGAGAGAAACAGACCTATCTTCCAAAAAAAAAGACAAGTTTTTCTAAATTTTTTCCGCTGTTTACGAAAACAGAAAAAACATTCACAATCTGTTCATAAGAAAAACATAATTTAGAAAAATTTTCGGATATCTTTATAATCAAGCAAGGGTCCTCCCAAAACCCGATGCGATTTTCTCCCTCCTAAAAACACACAGCACAAAAGGACCGCCACATGGCGGTCGTTTTCTTTGTGTGTTTACGGCTGATCAGCTCCTTGCTGAGATGGACGATGAAGTCCTGCACATTGGTGACGATGCCCCGGGCGGAGAGGCTTCCCCGGTCTAGAAATACACCTGCCGCACCGTGCCGTCTGGCAGAACGCGGAACGAGGGCGTCATGTTGCCCGTGGCGATGGTGTGGAGCATCGTTGCCATGCTGATGACGGTCGTTGCGCTGCGGATCTCTGCGCGCATGGCGTTCTGCGCCGGCATAGACGTCGCCGTGACCGGAGGCAGCGGGCCGTCGTCGCGAATGGAGCCGCCGAGCACATAGGGACGCCGTGCCTTTCGCAGGCTGTAGATGATGCCGTCGTGGATCTGTTCCGTTTTGGATGAAGCTCGGATGGCTGCCGTGAACCGGACGGCGGTTGATGGTATCCAGGTGGTTGTAGTGGCCCAGGGGCGCGCTCTCCTGGGTGTAGATGTTCTGGCCGAGGGCCGTGTGCAGGTAGGCAGCCTCCAGGTCGTGTGTGGCCAGGGCGTTGCCGGCCAGAATGGCGTGAACATAGCCGTTTTGCGATGAGCTTGGACATGGCCGCACGGGCATCATGGTCAAAGGCGAAGGCGGGCCCCATGACCCAGACGATCTTGCCGTGGTCACGCTCGTGGCGCAGCAGGTCATACAGCTCGTCATAATCGCGGGAAAATGCCGTCTCACGCGAGCGGTTCTGGCGGAAGGCAAAACATCTCCCTCTGGCAACCCGGCCTCCCGGAAGCCGTCCGGGTGGACAGGATCCCCTCCTCTCCCTGTTCTGTGCGGCCTACGGCCACCAGCTCTCCCTGTTCAGGCGGCGGAATTCCCGCACGTCGATCCCGTCCCGGTCCACACCGCCACGCAGTCCATCCGGCTCTCCTCGGGCCAGATGCCACTGCCCTGCGATTTTGAAGTACTCGGGGAAAATGCTCATGGCGTGGTAATGCTCCGGCGCAACGCCGTCCCGGGGCGCCGGGCGAAAGACGGCGTCGGTGCGTTTTCCAGTGCGGGTGTGGAAAAAGACCGGCGGAAAATAGGGGCGCAGCTGAAACGCACCGGCTACACCTGCGGGGACCTGTTTTTGCAGGACACCCTGCTGGGGGGGCGGAGGAGGGGCTTCAGACCATCCTGGAGGCCACTCGAAACTCTGGATATGGTGACCGTGCTGGGCCTGCCGGTGCGGTGCAAATGGGACAACAAGCTGTATAACTGCGCCGCAGTCATCCAGAGCGGCGAGATCCTGGGACTGGTGCCCAAGACCTATCTGCCCAATTACGGGGAGTTTTATGAACAGCGGTGGTTTGCCTCCGGAGCGGGTGTGGAGACCAGTGTGGACCTGTGCGGGGAGACCGTGGACATGGACGCCGCGGGGCTCTTTGCCTGTGAGACAGTGCCCAACCTGGTCCTGGGCGTGGAGATCTGTGAGGACCTGTGGGCCACCGAGCCCCCTCCGCCCGGCTGGCCGCGGGGCGGGGCTACGGTGATCCTGAACCTGTCGGCCTCCAACGAGCTGGCGGGCAAGTCTGGATACCGCCGCAATCTGGTGGTGGGGCAGTCAGGGCGCCTGGTGTGCGGCTATGTCTACGCCGACGCCGGGGAAGGAGAGTCCACCACGGACCTGGTGTTCGGCGGCCACAACATCATCGCGGAGAACGGCTCCCTGCTGGCGGAGCGGCGCTTCGCCACGGGACTCACCATCAGCGAGATCGATGTGGACCGGCTGGCCTATGAACGCCGCCGGATGACCACCTTCAACGGCCAGAGACAGGCGGATCTCTGGCGGGCCTCCTTCTCCCTGCCCCTGGAGGAGACACGGCTCACCCGGGCGGTCTCCCCGCCCCCTTCGTCCCCGCTGATGCGGAGGACCGGGCGGAGCGGTGCAATGAAATTTTGAAAATTGCGGCCCTGGGCCTGAAAAAGCGTTTGGAGCATACCGGGGCCAGGACGGCGGTGGTGGGCCTGTCCGGCGGGCTGGACTCCACCCTGGCCATTCTGATCACCGGTCTGGCTATGAAGCTGCTGAACCGCTCCCCCAGCGATATCATCGCCGTCACCATGCCCTGCTTCGGCACCACCGACCGCACCCGGGACAACGCCGTAGAGCTGGCTCGGCGGCTGGGCGCCACGCTGAGGCGCATCGACATCAGCGAGGCGGTCAAGCGCCACTTCAAGGACATCGGCCAGTCCATGGAGGACCACTCGGTGACCTTTGAGAACGGCCAGGCCCGGGAGCGCACCCAGGTGCTCATGGACATCGCCAACCAGACCGGCGGACTGGTCATCGGCACCGGCGACCTGTCTGAGCTGGCCTTGGGCTGGGCCACCTACAACGGGGATCATATGTCCATGTACGGGGTCAACGCCGGCATCCCCAAGACCCTGGTGCGCCATCTGGTGGCCTTCGTCTCCGACGACAAGGGCAGTGAGGACCCCAAGCTGTCCGCCGTGCTGGACGACATCCTGGACACCCCCGTCTCCCCGGAGCTGCTCCCCGCCATTGAGGGGAAGATCAGCCAGCGGACAGAGGACCTGGTGGGTCCCTATGAGCTCCACGACTTCTTCCTGTACTACGCCATCCGCTGGGGCTTCTCTCCCCGGAAGGTGTTCCGTCTGAATGCCTCTCATAACCGATCCGCCGGCCGGGCGGCTGGTTATCCCGCCCGGAGCTGCAACCCCATGGGCTGAAGTCGGGCCGGGCGGGCAACGCCACACTTTGCTGAAAAAATTTATGCGCAGCAGGCCATCAGGGAACCTTTATTTGGACCGGCACCGTGGAAAGTCCCGGTGCTGCACCGCTGTGGACATCACCGAGGGCGGCAGGCTGCTGGCCATCCTCAGCGGGACAAGGTGATGGACCAGAAGGCGGCCGCTGAGGAGTCACAGGGAGACAAATTTGCCAGGGGGCATCATCCCAGAGGTGAGGCGATATCGGTTTTTACCCGGAGTCTGCGGGGGCCCAACCGAGCTGGCCGCCGCCTGGGCGGTTGTGGTGTTTCCCGCCTGTGGTCGTCACCATCCTGGCCACGCATCTCGCTGGCGGCGCACAAAATTTTGCTGGGGGCCCTGGTCGGGGAGACGCACGACTGGCGGCGTTTCCGGCCAGTTGGCACTGTGGCACCTAGCGGACCCCAGCGGCTACACCGTCTGCGGACGGGCCTACATCTCCAACAGCTTTTTGGGACCTGGTCACTGTCTGGGGGCTGCGGGCCCTTTGACACCCGGCCGCCGCTGGGGAGCCTCAGATTCCTGATCCTCCACAGTCACGGCAGCGAGGCCTACACCCCACCCCCTGGCACGGACATCGTCTGGGTCCGGCAACTACCGCACTACGGACTCCCGCTACAACGTGGTGGGGTGGGAGATGAGATGGCGGAGGTGTTTCACCGCCGCCGGGATCTCCGTCCCCATGACCGGACACTGTACGACCACTCGTCTGGTACAATCAGGTCTGACTACTATGACGCCCTGGCGGCCATTGAGAGCTACCTGGCCCAATACCCCTCCCTGCGCTTCATCCTGGATGTCCACCGGGACGCCATCGGCGACGCGGGGGCAATCAGTACAAAGGTGATCTCGGAGATCGACGGGTGGGCACCTCCGCCCAGATGACTCTGGTGATGGGCAGCGACGGCGGCCTGGCTCGCTCATGGCACTGGATGGAGAATCTGAAACTGGCGGTGGCGGCTTCAGGACAATATCTTGCAAAAAGCTATCCGGCCATTGATGCGGCCGATCCTGCTGGGGCGAATTCGCCGCTATAACCAGCACGCCACCACCGGATCCTTGCTGGTAGAGGTAGGGGCCGCCGGCAACTCTCGGAGGAGGCCGCCCTGGCGGGCCGCCTGTTCCCAGCAGATGGCGGACTATCTCATTGATCTGGGCAAGTGACAAAGGCGGTCCTGCGGAGAGCAGGCCATCCGCCCGGTCCGACGGCAAAGCCCCGTCCGAACGGACGGGGCTTTTTGCTTTGAAGGCTCAGGGCTCCTCCGCCAGGGGGAAGGACACCACAGCGTGAACAAGTCCGCCAGCGTCCACGTGGAAATCTCCGCCGCAGGCCTGACGGTAAAGGAGCTGGCGATGGAAAGGCCCGCCGCTGCCGCCATCGGTAATCGGCGGTGGCGTCGCCCGGACGAACCGGGCCGTCAGGTCCACGCCTGTGCCCGCCTCGTCGGGAGGTGTTGCGCAGGCTGGCCTCCGCCCCTGCCCACCTCGGTCTTTGAGAGGTAGACCCGGCTTCCCGCCGTAGGGCATATTTCAGGGCGTTGTCGATGAGGTTTGGGGCTGAAACGCCGCCGGACCGTCAGCCGCTGATCATCACCGGTATCTCCGGCAGCTCCATCCGGAAGGTCAGCCCGCTTGGGAGATGGGCCAGGCGCCAGGGTAGCGGCACGGGAGATGGCAAAATCCAGTTGCCCAAGTCGGGACCGGCGGGCCAGGATCATCGCCTGCTGACCTCGAACACATCCTGGACCATCACTGCCTCAGCCGTCGGGCCTTCTCGTCGGATCCGGGCGTAGTCGCTGAAGACCTCCAGGGCTCCTGCCGCAACAGTTCCGCAGGAGGAGAGCGGTGGAGGTAGGGACATGTTTTCAGGTCGTGGGACGTTGGGATCAGCCTACCTTCATCCGTTCGCTGCAGGGTCTGCTCGTGCCAGGGCCGGTGCAGGCCGCCTGGATGTCGTTCAGCTGCTCCGCGGTCTGATGCAGTCTGCGTCCGCCGGAATAGGTCCAGGGGCGTTTCCAGATCCCCGTCCCGGATGGCCGTCACTTGGTCCGCCAGCAGGCCGATATCCCGGGCCAAAAATTTTTTCGCAGGATCCAGCAAGGATGACAGCTGACAATAAAAGCGGAAGAAACGTGGTCCAGAAGAAAGCGTCATAGGCGGAGACGCCAGAATGCGGGTCAGCACCAGCAGCCAGAAAACAGGGTAGGCAGATCAGATCAGTGCCAAACGATTCCAGCAGGCTGAGGCTACACTGAAAGAGGTATTTTTCTGGCTTGAACGGACAGGGCCCCCAACAGACTCCGCCGCTGCTCCCTTTCCGTGTTTTTCCGGGTGATGCCGCAGCCACAGCGCCCACACCAGCGCCAGCAGCGCCGGGGCATTGGCGGGCAGCAGCGCCGCCAGCCGCAGGGCGTCCGTCATGGTCGGACCCACCCAGCCGTAATACCAGAATTCAAAGGGAGAGTAGCCGCCGAAGCCTGTGGAGAACACCATGGAGACTGCCAGGGCAGCCGCCAGCCACCAGATCTCTCCGGGCACGCGGCGAGTGAAAGTGGCCAGCTTTCGCTCCGCCCGCCGCCGTTCCGCCCGCAGGAAGTGGGCGGCGACGAACATGCCTACGGCAGCTGCGCACAGCACCGCCCATGCAGGTAAGAATCCCTGCATCTCCCGAATGTGCTGATATAAGCCGTAAAAATCATCGTAGAAGCGGGTTTGTCATCGCGTTCAGCTGGAGATAAGGCACCGGCTCCTGCCGGAGGGCCATGTAGACGGTCACATCCGCCGCGTCCTCCCCGGCCGTGAAATTCTCATAGCCGGGGACGTCCCACAGGGAATCCTCTGTAAAAAATCCATCGCCGTAAACGTCCACTGGCTCTCCATCTTTGGTGATGGTGACTGTACCGTTCTGGAAGGTCAGCAGAAAGTTGTAGCCCCCGGCAGGCCCAGCTGGAGGAGAGGATCATATTCGCCGGAGCATTGCTGTAATAGGAGTCCTCCCCCGGTCCCCGGACCCGGTAGAGGAGATTCTTGTCCTCTGCATAGGAGGCATCCGGCGCCTCCTCTTCCGCGGTCGCTATATCTTCTGTGGCAGTGTCGTGGATCCCCCACTCGTACCAGGTGATGCCAGCACTGGACACGACGTAGGTATCCCCGGAAGCAGTATCCCACCACTCCAGGTCGCTGCCAGTGGCCATAGCCAGAAAGGCCCGCAGCCGTTGGGCCACCTCCTGCCGGAAGGCTGGGGTCTCCTGCCAGTCTGTACTCCCACCATCCGCTGCCAGGAAGGAGCCTGTCCGACCCCGCTGGCCAGGCGGGCCGTCTGTCCCAGCCCCCTGGCACCAGGCTCACGCCCAGTACCAGGGCCGCCAGTCCGGCCGCCGCCCGCAGCCTGCCGCAGGTCTTTCCGAGACGCGGACCTTCGCCACGCCGGGGCGTCCTCCACCCCCCTTCAGAGCCTCCCGGACCTCCCCGGCCACAAGTTGTTCCAGACCTTCGTCAGGTCCGTGCCGTTCCATTTTGTATCCAATTCCCCACACCACCTTGATGTAATCTGGCTCTTTGGGATTGAGTTCCACTTTCTCCCGAATGCGGCGGATATGCACCATCACCGTGTTTTCGCAGGCGTAGGCCGCCTCCCCGTCCCCACACCCGGCGGTAGATCTCCTCCGCCGGGAAGATGCGGCCGGGGTTACGCATCAGCAGGTCCACGATCTTTGTCTCCCGTGGCGGTGAGCTCACCGGTTCTCCGTCCGCCCGCAGGTTCCCGGCGGTCCGGGTCGTTGGACAGCGCCCGTTGCGGATGAGGCCCTGCCGCTCCTCCGCGTGGACGTCCCCCAGCAGGGGTGTACCGCCGCAGCTGGCTCCGGACTCTGGCCGCCAGCTCCTGGGGGTTGAAGGGCTTGGTCACATAGTCGTCCGCCCCCATGGAGAGGCCCAGGATCTTGTCCGTGTCCTCACTTTTGGCGGAGAGGACGATCACCGGCAGGTTCCGCTTTTCCCGGATCGCAGCAGAGCGGACAGCCGTCCAGCTTGGGCATCATCACGTCGATGAGGATCAGCCGCACCGCCGGGTCCAGGGCCAGATCCAGAGCCTCCATGCCGTCTAGGCCCGCAGGACCCGGTAGCCCACCGCTCCAGGGTGATGGCGATGGCCCCCGATCTCCGGATCGTCGTCTACCACCAGAATGCACGCGTTCATCTCGATCCCTCCTGAGCTGATTGAATAGCATACCGGGGAATTCTTACAAACCCGGAGAAATTTCTTACAGATTTCTTACGGTTTCAAGCGGCACAAAAAAAGGGCCCTCCCGGGAAGGAAAGCCCTTCTTTCAATGGCTCACTTTTTTCAGCGGCATGGTGAAGAGGAACCGGGTGGAGGCCTGGTCGCCTCCGCCTTCAGCGTTCCCCTTGTGCTCCGACGCGATGGCGGCGGCGATGGGCAGCCCCAGGCCGAAGCCCGACTTCTCCCCCCGGGAGGCGTCCGCCCGGTAGAATCGCTCGAAGAGCCGCTCCAGCTGCTCCGGCGGAATGGGTTCGCCGGGGTTGGATACCAGCAGACGGGCCTGCCGGTCCGTCGCCGCAGGGTCAAGGTGATGGTGCCGCCGCCTGGCCGTATTTGATGGCGTTGTCCAGCAGCACGGAGACCAGCTGGCGCAGGCGGTCGGCGTCCCCGGTGACGGTAATGTCCGCGGGGTGATCCGTCCTCCAGCGGCTTCCCCGCCTCAAAGGCCACCGGCTCAAAGGCCAGGGCGCAGTCTGTGGCCACATCGGAGAGGTTCAGCGGCTCCATCGGCGGCAGGCCGGACGCCGTTGTCCGCCCGGGCCAGCGTCAGCATTTGCTCCACCAGCGTCCGCATCTGCTCCGCCTCGGTATGGATGTTGCCGCTCCACCGGGCAGGCTTTTCCGCAAGACCTGCCCCCTCCAACAGCTCCGCGTTGGAGAGGATTACCGTCAGCGGCGTCTTCAGCTCGTGGGAGGCATCCGACAAAAACTGCCGTTGCTGCTTCCATGCTTCTTCTCCACCGGCCGGGTGACCCAGCGGGGATGCCGCTGCCGCAATGCCCAGCAGCACCAGCATGGCCCCCAGTGCAATCAGCAGGTAGGAACGGACCATGGCCGCCTGCAGCACCGCCTGCTCCATGGACATATCCACAAAGGCCAGTTTCCGATAAAGGCCGTTGTCCATGGAGAGGTAGCGGAGATGGTACTCGCTGACCGTCCCCTCCGCCGCTTCCTGCTCCAGGCATTGGCTGAGAATGGTCCCGCAGCTGGTATCGGTATTCTCCAAATCGGCATAGGTACCGCCGGTGATATAGGCGGTATCCCCCCAGATATTCACTGTGAAATAAGGCAGCAGCACGTCTTCCCGGTCCCCGCCGATCTCAATGGTCCGGCTGCTGGGGGGCCGGCCGTCCTGGCCACTGTCCTCCCCAAGACCTGATACAGCATTTGGCGGCTGATGAGGTCCTCAATATTCTGCCGGACGGCGTGATAGGCGGCGCCGAACACCGCCGAGAGCACCAGGCCACCAGCCCCATGCACACCGCCACGAATTTCCAGCGCAGTTTCCGGATCATGACAAGTGCCCCCTTCCTGTCGAAAAGTCTGTGGAAAATGTTGAAAAAGCTGTGGAAAAGTCGAATAGTCAGGCTGCTTCCAACCGGTAGCCCACCATGCGGATGGTGCGGATCTTTACCTTCGAGTGCAGGTACTCCAGCTTTTTCCTCAAAAAAGAAATATATACCTCCACATTGTTGTCCTCCGCGTCGGATTCATACCCCCACAGCTTCAGGATCAGGTTCTCCTTGGTGATCACCATTTCTCGGCTGCGCATCAACAGCTCCAGCATATCATATTCCTTGTGGCTCAGCCGGACGGACCGCTCGCCGCAGGAGAGGGTGAAGGAGGTCTTTCCAGCCGCAGGTCGCCGTATTTCAGGGCATCAGTCTGCCCGCTGCTCCGGCTGACGCCGGGTCAGCATCCGGACGCACGCCAGCAGCTCCTTGGGCTCAAAGGGCTTGGTCAGGTAGTAGTCCGCTCCGCAGTCCAGCCCCGCCACCCTGTCGGAGACCTCCGAGCGGGCGGAGAGCATCAGCACCGGGGTGGTGCGTTGCCCTCCGCCCGCAGCCGGCGCAGGACCGTGAAGCCGTCCAGCTTGGGCAGCATCACGTCCAGCAGGATCACATCATAGATGGCCGTCAGGGCGTTGTCCAGCCCCGCCTCGCCGTCGTGGCAGACGTCCACCGTATAGCCGTTCAGCTCCAACAGGTCCTGGAGGGTGGCGGGCCAGGCGGACCTCATCCTCCACCACCAGTACGCGCATGAGATCACCTCCGTTTGCAGGATCGCGCGCCGTTTCTGCCGGCAGGTTTAAAAAGGGAGCCAGGGGGCTCCCCTGGTCAGATGAGACGGATGGGAAACGAGATCGAGTTTATTCGCCCGTGGCGTCCGCCGCAGTCAGGCCATTCTCCGCCACAGAGAATGGTGTCCACCGAAGCGGTGTCCATCTGGTAGATGGTGGAATCTCCCCTCCATGCGGACGTAGTAGCCGGTCTGGTCCAGGTTCTCGCTGCCGAAGGTCAGGGTCAGCGTCCCCTCGTTACCGGTGTCGTTCAGGTAGAGAATGGTAACCGTGGCTGGGCGTCGTCCGCCACAGGGCAGCGGCCTCGTCTGTGGGCTTGTAGTCCACGCATTTGGTGAAGGTGCGCCCCCAGCTCCGCCAGCAGAGAGGCGGTGTCCGCGTTGCCGGTGACGTCGCTCGCCGCTGGCAGCCCAGGTGACGGTGACCGTCTCCTCCCCGGTCTCCTCGTCGGTGGAGGTCTCCTTGTCGATGGGCCGCAACAGGGTGCTGGCGGCGCCCTCAACGGTGACGGACTGGAGGTTTTTCGCCTCCGTCAGTGGGGCAGCTCCGGCAGGTCGCACATGTCATAGATGGTCTTGGACATCTCGGATTGTACAGGGAGTTGGAGATATACACCGGACTCTCCTGTTCGTTCATCAGCATATAGTAGCTGTTGCCGTCCGTAGTGGTGTTGCCCAGGGAGATGGTCAGCGTCCCGCCGTCCGGCTTGGCTGCGGTCAGGGTGGCGAAGGGTTGGTCAGGCCATAGGCCTCCAGCGTATCGCCCTCTGTAATGGTCTGCTGGGGTTTGAGGTTGGTGAGAAGGGTCAGGATCGACTGGATGGTGGAGTCGTTCAGGGGAAACTCCGGGTCGTCGGACCAGACCCCTTCCCCGCCTCGTCCAGATGGAAGGACAGGTGGCGTTGCCGTTGTCATAGGTGAGGGACGAATAGGCGGCCTCCGTCTCCGTGATGACGCTGGCGGCGTCCTGGGCGGCGGCCTCCTCAGCTTCCCGCTGGGCGCTGGACCGCTTGACGGCGGCCACCGCCAGCAGGATGCCCAGGCCCACCAGGATCCCCAGCAGGGCAATTGACCAGCGTCTTCTTCTGTGTTCGATTCACTTCGTATGCTCCTTTCGTCACAGTTTCCGGCGGTGCATCCAGCGGACAAAGCCGTAGATCACCAGCGCCGCGGGGGATCACCAGGATAAACAGCAGGCCCCAGATGCCGCCGGTCGTGATGGTATTGGTGGGCGTCAACAGGCTCACCGGCTCCACAGAGATGGCGGATGAACATCGTCAAAGCCCACAGTGGCGGAGTGGATGAAGAGATCCACGTTGTCAACATTGGTGAAGCTGTTGGTCACATCGGTGTTGATTAGCTGCTGCCGTAGACCGTCAGCCGGGCGGTGGTGTCCTCGGATCTCCTCCGTGGCCACGGCACCCACCACATAGGTTCCCTGGGTCATGTTGTCCGCGTCCAGCACGGCATAGCCGTTCTCCGTGGTGGTTAGGAAGGGCTGGACGGTGATGGTGTCCCGGGTGGGATCCGCCAGGGGTGCCCGGGAGGCATAAAACAGGACCATGGAATCACTTGTGAGGCTGCTGGCCGCATCCCAGAGGTGTCCACCTGCGCGAAGAACAGATAGGGGTTGTTCTGATAGCCCTGGGGAGGTGTCCGCGATCATGCCGTCCCGCCCTGCATTCCGTAGGCGGCGCACAGGGCGTTGAAGTTGGGCAGGTCCACCAGCTCACCGGCCATGTTGTAGATCACCTGGCCGCCCTCCGCCAGATAGTTCAGGATCATATCAGCTCATCGTCCGCCAGATCCTGGCGGCTCGTTGAGGATCAGCAGGGAGCAGTCCTCAGGGATGCCGCCGTCGGTGAGGAGGTTCACCCGCTCCACGGGTGGGCCGCGTGTTCTTTTTCACGCTGATCGGGGACGGCGGTCCCCGTTGTGGTCCTGTGGTCTGATGCCACCATCCGGGTCACGCCGGTGAGCACGCCATGTCGATGGCGGAGGTCAGCAGGCTCTCCCGTCGAAGTCCGTCTCCGTATAGGTGCCGGTGGTGTAATACGACATACATATCATACCCGATTATGTCGCTGATGTCAAAGGACTCCTGACGGCCGGTGGCCTCGCAGGTGACCACGATGGTATCCGCCCCCACCGTAGGGGACAGGGCGGAGGGGTACACCGTGGGGTCCGTGTAGTCCAGGCTCAGGCGGTCGCTGAGATCTGCGTAGATGTCCAGAAAGCGGACGATCCGGTGGTCCATGTGTCCTTGTTCGTGAGCACGTGGATCACCACGTCATCCTCCAGCCCCGCCAGGTACTCCCGGGAGGTGTCGGAGATGTTGTAGATGCCGCTGCCCGTCAGGTCGATCTGGGCCCACTGCTCGGGAGCTGAGCCAGCAGCAGGTTGAACACCAGATCACCGCCACCGACGGCCAGGGGCCGTCAGTCCGGCGGAGAAGGCGCCCCGGCGGGCGTGGCGCCCGCGGCCTCCCGCAGACTGTTTTCCAATCCATATGTTCCATGTTCCACGCCTCCTCTCAGCTCCACCGCCGCTTCTGGATGACCTGGACGGTCAGAAAGACCAGCAGCGCTGATCAAGGGACAGGTACAGCAGGATCGGCACGTCGAGGCTGTGGTCAAAATTGGAAAAACCCCTGTCGAAGGCGGAAGGCTGAAGGGCCCAGCACATCCGGCAGCAGGTTGGCGAAGACGGAGGTCCCGCAGGTAGAGGCGATCAGCACCGCGGCTGCCGGCCACCACGCACGCCGCTGTGATCTTCCAGTTGTTGGACAGGGCGTTGATGAGGAAGCACACCAGGATCAGCACCACGAAGGCCCAGCAGGGCCCGACGGCGGTGGAGGGCAGAAAAGCCCACCAGGCCGTCCACAGATACAGCAGGAGCAGCAGGCCGAAGGTGCCCACGGCGGCGATGACCTGGCTCTCGGTGAGAGAGGAGATCAGAAGGCCGATGGCGATCTCCACTCCGCCCAACAGGAAGAAGGCCAGAATGGCGCCGTAGTCCGCCAACAGGAAGGCCGTGCCGTTCAGCGCGATGATGAGGGGCTGAGGCAGGCAATGGCCACCGGCAGGGCGAACAGCACCGTCAGCATGGCGAAGTACTTCCCCAGCACCACGGCGGTGACGGATACCGGCGCCGTCAGCAGCAGCTGGTCCGTCTTGGTGTGGCGCTCCTCCGCCATGGAGCGCATGGTGAGAATGGGGACCACCACCATGAAAATGAAGAGAGAGGAGCCCAGAGAGAGGGAGAAATAGGGGTATCCCTGGAAACAGGTTGTAGGCAGGCGAAATAGATGCCGATGAACACCGTCAGAACCGCCACGAAGATCCAGCCGATCATGGAGTTGAAGTAGGAGCTGACTTCCCGCTTATAAATCGCTTTCATCGCCGACCGCCTCCTTTTCTTCCAGTTTCCACAGAGGTCTGAACAGCGCCGCCGCCCGGGCGGCCACCAGCGTATCGTTCGTCCGTCAGATCCAGGAAGACCTCCTCCAGAGAGGCCGTCCGGGGCCGCAGCTCCAGCAGGGGCATTTGGCCGCCTCTGCAAAGGCGAAGAACAGCGCCTCCCGGATGTCCCTCTCCATGTGGATGGCAAATCGGGCTGTGTCCTCCGTCCGCCCCAGCAGGGTCCGGGCCGGTGATGCCCGCCACCCGGTCCAGCACGGCCCCGCCGCCTCCGGCGCGGCCTTTGCCGTCAGTTCCAGGGAGCCTCCGGCAGAGCTTCTCCTCCAGGTCCTCCGGGGTGTCGCACACCACAAACCGGCCCTTGCGGATGATGAGGACCCGGTCGCAGACCGCCCGGATCTCAGAGAGGATATGGGAGCTGAGGATCACGGTGTGGTCCTTTGCTAGATGCCGAATGAGATCCCGGATCTCCACCACCTGCTTGGGATCCAGGCCCACGGTGGGCTCGTCGAGGATGATAATGGGGGGAAAGCCCAAAATGGCCTGGGCCAGCCCCACCCGCTGCCGGTAGCCCTTGGAGAGGTTGCGGATCAGCCGGGCGCCATATCCTCCAGATGGGTCAGGGCCAGGACAGACTTCGTCAGCTGGTCCGTCCGCTGCCCTTGGGGATCTTCTTCAGCTCCGCGCAGAACCGCAGGTACTCCTCCACCGTCATATCAGGATACAGCGGCGGGATCTCCGGGAGATAGCCGATGCAGGCACGGGCGGCCTCCGGCTCCTCCAGAATATCTGTGGCCCTCCACCAGGACCTGCCCTCCGTGGCCGCCAGATAGCCGGTCATGATATTCATTGTGGTGGATTTTCCGGCGCCGTTCGGCCCCAGAAGGAAGATCTGGCCGTCCTCCACCGTGAATCAGATGGTTCACCGCATAGTGGTCGCCATAACCTTCCACCTCGATCACACAAATAACCTCCTTCAGGAATGGAGACGGGCAGGGCCCGCCCCAGTCAGCTTTCACAGTATAAAAAGAAACTGAAAACTATCTGAAAGAATGAACAGAACTTCATAAACTGTTCCAAACTTTTTAAAAGGTTGTTTTTAGATTTTGGGGGGTATGATACAGACATCCTCCAAAAGGATAACTGATCCCCCCCTCTTTTTTCATTTTTCATTTCCTTTCTCTCTGCGTGCGGCGGAGGGCGTCCATGACCAGGCGTCCTCCGCCGCACGCTGTCTTCGCGAAAGGGCGAAAAAGATGGAAAAGATCCGGCCGGTCAGGACTTTCCGCCGACTTGTTCTTGCAAACAGCCGGTGTTTCCGATATAATGATTCCGCAATTCTAAGTAGCCGGGTTCAGAATGCGACTGCCCGGTGAACAATGGAGGAAAAAAAGAATGAAGGCGTACACAGCGCGGTGGATGAGATCCGCCGCAATGTCTTTACCGAGGTGGCCCGTCTGGCCTATGAGGGCGGAGACCTGAACCGGGTGGATATGATCCCCTATACCATCGTGCCCGGCGAGGTGGCCGGCACCGCCACGACGTATTTTTGGAGCGGGCCATCGTGCAGGAGCGGGTCCGGCTGGCCCTGGGCATGAGCCTGCAGCCCGCCGGTGAGCAGTCTCCCGTCAGCGCCGGTATCAGGAGGCGGCCGCGGCCGACGACAAATATTTTGAGGAGCCCTGGTCAATATCATCCCCTTTGCCTGCAATGCCTGCCCTCCCAAGCAGATCCGTATCACGGACAGCTGCCAGGGCTGCCTGTCCCACCCCTGCATGAACGTGTGCCCCAAGGATGCCATCTATGTGGACAAGGATACGCACTGCCACATCGACCAGGAGAAGTGCATCAAGTGCGGCAACTGCTTCAACCAGTGCCCCTATCGGGCCATCAGCAAGATTGAGCGGCCCTGCGCCGCGGCCTGCGGCATGGATGCCATCGGCTCCGATGAGCTGGGCCGGGCGAAGATCAACTACGACAAGTGCGTCTCCTGCGGCATGTGCCTTGTAAACTGCTCCTTTCGGCGCCATCGCGGACAAAAGCCAGATCTTCCAGGTCATCACCGCCATGAACCGCGGACAAGGTCATTGCCTGCGTAGCCCCCGCCTTTGTGGGCCAGTTCGGCAAGGCCGCCACGCCTGCCAAGCTGAAGGCCGCCATGCGGATCCTGGGCTTTGACGATGTGGTGGAGGTGGCCATCGGCGCGGACCTGTGCACCGTGGAGGAGGCCAAGGATTTCCTGGGAGGTGCCGGAAAGCTGCCCTTCATGGGCACCAGCTGCTGCCCCGCCTGGTCCGTCATGGCCAAGAAGCTGTTCCCGGAGCTCAGGACATCCCCATGGCCCTCACGCCCATGGTGATCCCCGCCCGCATGGTGAAGAAGGACCATCCCAATGCCCGGATCTCTTTATCGGGCCCTGTGCGGCCAAGAAGCTGGAGGCCAACCGGAAATCTGTCCGGTCGGATGTGGACTACGTGCTGACCTTTGAGGAGCTGCAGGGCATGTTCGATGCCAAGAACATCGACTTCACCACCCTGGAGGCGGACCCGGAGGACGGCCTGAACGAGGCACCTCCATGGGCCGCGGCTTTGCATGGTGGGCGGCGGCGTGGCCGCCGCCGTGGTGGAGGCCATCAAGCACATCGACCCCACCCGGGAGATCCAGGTGGAATACGGCGACGGCCTGCGTGAATGCAAGAAGATGCTGATGATGGCCAAGGCCGGAAAGCGGGACGGCTATTTGCTGGAGGGCATGGCCTGCCCCGGCGGCTGCGTGGCCGGCGCAGGCACCATCGCCCCCCGTGCGGGAGAGCACCCTGAATGTTGAGAAGTTCAAGAAGGAGGCCGCGGAGGTCAGCAGCACCGCCAGCCTATGTGGACCGTCTGAAAGCGGGACGTGGAGCGAATAACCGCTAAAGCTCTCCACAAGGGGCGCGAAGCGGGCCACAAGGGGTGGCCTGGTGGTCGACTTGCTGCGCGAAGGCTGAAGCTGGATCCGGCGACGTGTCACGGGAGCGAAGAGCCATCGAATGCGATCGCGAACTCCGGGCAACATGACGAGCTGTTGCGGCAGCTATCGCCGGGAAATCCCTTGACCTCTCACGGCCACCTCCACATCGTCGCAAGTTCCACATGGCGACTCAGCGGCAGCTGGCCTGGCGAGGCCACGGCGGTGACTGGATCACGATTTCTGTGGCGTTGATGACCTGGAAGATCTGGCCAGTTCACCAGGCACTGGTACACTGTCTGGTTGATGGTGACCGTCGAATTCGTGGCGTCCATGCTGCAGGCCGGCACAGCGCATCAGCATTAGACTTTCGACGCATTTGATGCGCGGCTCCTGGTCAGTGGCAATAACGTCGCAGTCGGGCTGGCGTCGCTGGTACGACCATCAGGGAGGCAGCGGCGGCTGTCATCCGGATAGGTAGTACGACCCAGCGAAATGATGACCAGACGAGCTCGATGGATGGGCGTACCGTGCGGCGACTGCATAACCGGCCACCCGCTCTGGACAATGACCCGCTCAAAACACGACAGTGCC
>VOFB01001464.1_pt1 | contig 36314 bp, 75 predicted proteins | sample 5384141 | NCBI WGS metagenome assembly VOFB01 (sample SAMN12384721, study PRJNA508395) | human gut metagenome | isolation source: healthy gut A | host: Homo sapiens
GCATGGACGCGGAAGCCCGCATCCACTGGAATCCCGAGCGTCTCCCCTGCCGCACCGGTGGTACACGGCCTCCCGTCAGGGCGTCTGTACAGACCACATAATTCCATGGGTTTTTTCCGATAGGCCGCCGCGTCAAAGGGTTCAGCCTGTCGGGGAGCTCATGGTAACAGAAATTCTCCCCGTACAAATCCCCTGTTTTCAGCGGGGAACGGATGCTGACATAACGGGGATCCCTGCAATACCTCTTGTTGTAGCGGATGACCCGTCCGGGCTGCCCGGGACTTATAATTGCAGCCAAATACGGCTCCTGCGGATCACCCCCACTGCGCCGTCAAAAGTGATATCCTGTTCCATCATCATCCAGCACCCCTGCAGTAAACATTCCGCGCATGGCGCCGCCTTCCAAAACAATCCCAGTCTTCAATACCGTTTTCCTCTGCATTCCCAATCTATTTTTCTCTTTCCCGTCAAATATTCTCAGCCGTTTCCCTGTAGCTCACAGGGCCGATCCCCTTTCGGCAGGTAGAAACGCGACAGCTCCACCCCTTCATGCTTTCAGCAGCCACTTTTTTATCCAGGCCGCCCGGCATACCCGGTCAGGCTGCCATCTGAGCCTACCACCCTGTGGCAGGGAATGAGGATGGAAATGGGATTGTGTCCCACTGCGCCCACCGCCTGGCTGGACATACTTGCCCTGCCCATACGCTTGGCCGCCTCTTTTTGCAATCCAGCCGTAGGCAGCCACCTGTCCATAGGGAATTTCCAGCAGAATTTTTCCAGACAAGCTGCCGGAACGCTCCCCGCAGGAGCCAGCGGCAGATCCGACGGCTCTGGTTTTTTCCCCGCAAAATAGTCCTGCAGCCATTGCCGCGCCGCACAGAACACGGGGAGATTCTCCCTTTCCACCGCCCCTCCCGGCAGCGTGGCCCCAAAATATTTCTGGCCTTCCATCCACAAGCCGCTGACATGCCTCTCGTCCCCTGCCAGCATGAGTTCGCCCACAGGCGATTCACAGTGCGAAATAAATCATTTTTTATCCTCCGATGACGGCTTTGCATTTCCGTTTTTGCCAGTATACCGCACTTGCACGGCAAAAGCAAGGAACCCTCCGGCTTTGCCAATTGGGCCATCCGTGTGATATAATAACCGTTGAGAAAGATTCAGTGCGGGCAGGGAGCCACCTATCCATAAAGGAGGAGCAGGAAAACCATGTTAGACATACTATTCATCTGCCACGGCAATATCTGTCGCAGCCCTGGCGGAGTTCGTGATGAAAGACCTTACGGAGAGGCAGGGGGCTTGCCGGAAAATTTCAGATCGCCTCCGCCGCCACCAGCCGCGAGGAGCTTGGCAACGATATTCATCCCGAACCCGGCGCGTCCTGGAACGGGAAGGCATCCCCTTTTTCTCCCGTCAGGCACGCCAAATCACGAAAGCGATTATGAAGCGTACGACTACATCATCGCCATGGACCGGGCCAACATGCGGAATCTGGAACGGCTTCTGGGCGGCGACCCGGAAGGGAAATTTTTTCTTTCCTGGAATTTGCCGGAGAACACCGGGATATCGCCGACCCCTGGTATACGGGAAATTTTGACGAAACCTACAGGGACATCAAACAGGGCTGTACAGCTCTGCTGGAATTTTTACTGCAACAACATAAACTATAAAACAGGAAGAAAGGATGAAGTTCCATGCTGCTCTGCTACCCCAACTGCTCCACCTGCAAAAAAAGCCCAGGCCTGGCTGGAAAGCAAAGGGAATACCGCAACATCAAAACAGACCCACCCACCGAGGAGGAGCTTCGCCGCTGGCAGGGCCTGAGGACTGCCCCTCAAGCGCTTTTTTAATACCAGCGGCCTCTCCTACAAGTCGCTTCAGCTGAAGGACAAGCTCCCAAAAATGAGCGAAGCGCCAACAGTTCGCCCCTGCTCTCCACAGACGGCATGCTGGTTAAGCGTCCCCCTGCTCATCGGCGACGGCTTTGTGCTGGTTGGTTTCCGGGAAGGGGAATGGGGAGGCCGCGCTCACTTGAGCTGGAGCAGCCTCCGCAATGTCCGTTCAAAGGCGGCATCCTGCTCTGAAGTACGCTTTTTGGGCCCTTTCAGTCTGCCGCCCGAACGTCTGATTTTTGGGCTGCATAGCGGGACCGCAGCAGCGCCCCAATGTTTTCCTGTATAGAGAAGCCCGTCCTGACTGAGCGGAAGCGCTCTTTTCGCCAGGCACATGGCGGCCAATCCATAATCTTGGGTCACGGCGATATCACCGAGGCTCCACCCGGTTCACCAGGGCAAGTCCACGCTGTCCGCCCCCTTTGAAACCGTCAGGGTTTCCGCCCCCTCCTTTGAAAGACATGGGCGGTATCACAGAGAATCAGGCACTTCACCCCAAACTCCCGGGCAAGTCTGACGGTCAGATCCACTACAGGGCAGCCGTCGGCATCAATGAGCAGTTTCATTGCAAAGCTCCTTTCCCAAAAGCCGGATTTTCCCACTCTCCGGCGTTTCCATTTCTCCATTGTATCACAAAAAGCCGCCGGGAAGGAACTGGCTGAAACCGGAGGGAAGACGCCAAACGCATCCCCGCTCTACGAAGCGTAGATTGCATTGTGCCGGAAGTCTGCTATACTGGGCGCACGGAGGGAACGCGGGCTTCCGCTTCTGGAGCCTTTGCCCCACAGCCGAGACGTTCCAGAAAAGAAAGAGGGATGACAACCGCGATACCGGATTCTCCCATGACTGACGCTTTCCTTTCAGGCTTGGACCACGCCAAAACAGGCGCCCTGATCCGGCGCCTGCGTCTGGGAACAGAAGCTGACCCAGGCAGCTGGCCCAAAAGCTGCACATCAGCCACAAGACCGTGTCAAAATGGGAGCGCGGGCTGGGCGCGCCTGATGTTTCCCGCCCTCCCAGCGCTCTCCCAGGCGCTGGCTGTCGGCATTGAAACCCTGCTGTCGGGAGCTTTCCCCGAACGACGAAACTGGAGGAACCATGAAACACAGTCTTTTGCCGTCTGTCCTGTCTGCGGGAAATCTCCTGTGGAGCACGGGCAAGGCGGACCTTTCCTGCTGCGGCAGGAAACTCGAGCCCCTGACCGCCAAAGAGGAGGAAGGAGAGCACCGCGCTTCTGCTGGAACAAGTCGAGGATGAATTGTATCTCACTTTGGAACACCCTATGGAAAAGGGACACCATATTTCCTTTTGGCATGCCTGAGCGGGGATTCCATCACCCTGGTGGCTTTTTCCGGAGGGAACCTGCGCCGCCAGGTTTCCCCAAACGGCGGCATGTCCAACTTTTCTGGTACTGTACGGAACACGGGCTTTTTCAAAAACGGGTCTGAGCGATCCCCGCCGTCTGGGAGGCTGCCATGCATTTTAAGGAAGCGAAGGGGATCCTCTCCCGCAGAACGGAATGAACCTCTACCGGGGTGCACACACGGCTGCATCTACTGCGACAGCCGCAGCAAATGCTACCATATCGAGCATGATTTCGAAGACGTGGAGGTCAAGAGCAACGCGCCGAGCTGCTGGGCTGCCCTTCGCAAAAAGCGGAAGAAATGCATGATCGGGACGGGAGCCATGTGCGACCCTATTTTCCGGGGAGAGAAAGCTGCTGCACCCGGCGCTGCGTCGAACTCATCGAAAGTACGGCTGGCCTGGCGGTTCAGACAAAATCCACGCTTTGCCTGCGGGATCTGGACCTGTTTGAGCAGATTCAAAGAAGGGGAGAAATGTGTGGTGCAGATAACCCTGACCACCTTCGACGAGGACCTCTGCCGTGGATTCTGGAACCTCATGTGAGCACCACCAGGGAACGGTTTGAGGCCCTGTGCACGCTGAAGGAGCACGGCATCCCAACGGTTTGGTTCTCCCCTCTGCTTCTTTTTCTCAACGATACCGAAGAAAAACCTGAGAGGAATTCTTTCCTACTGTTTCGAGGCTGGGGTCAAGGGAATTCTCTGCTTCGGCATTGGGGTGACTATGCGCAGGAAACCGGAATACTTATCAAAAGCTGGAGGAGCATTTCCCGGCCTGAGGGAGCGGTATGAGCGCTGTTACGGCCTGCGTTATGAACTGAGCAGCAGCCGAAATTCCGCTGATGCGCATCTTTCATGACGAATGTGAAAAGCGCGGGTAATGCATACGCCGGAACAGGTATTCCGCTATCTGTACGACCTGGAAACAGGGACGAAGCAGGGAACAGCTGAGTCTGTTTTCCTGACCTAAAAACCGTACTATTCTTGAAACGAGGGGACCTCTATGAAATACAGCCGCATTTTCCTGTTGGTTTTGGATTCCTGGGGATCGGCGCAATGGACGACGCAAAGGCCTACGGCGACGCGGGAGCAAACACATTGGGGAACATTGCGCACCGGGCGGAACGGCTCTCCATCCCCAGCCTGCTGCGTATGGGGAATTTCCGACTTGCCCGAGGCGGGCTTCCCACCCCGAAAAGCCTATCGGTTTCGCCATGCGGATGAAAGAAAAAGCGCCGGCAAGGACACCATGACCGGGCATTGGGAATTGATGGGCTCATTACCTCCGCCCTTTTTCACCTTTACCCAAACCGGTTTTCCGGCTGAACTCATTGGGGGAACTGGAGCTTCGCACCGGCCGCAGGATTGTGGGCAAACAAAGCGCCAGCGGCACAAAAATCTGGAGGAGCTGGGGAGCATCAGACCGTGAGACGGGCGATCTCATCGTCTACACCTCCGGGGATTCCGTGCTGCAGATCTGCGGAATGAGGAGACCATGGGGCCTGAGCTCTACCGCTGCTGTGAAATCGCCCGGGAGCTGACCTCCGAAAAGAATGAGAGTGGGCAGGGTAATTGCACGGCCCTATGTGGGACGAAGAAAGGGGAATTCTGTGCACCGCCAACAGGCGGGATTACGCCTTTGCCTCCCTCCGGGAAAAACTGTATTGGACGCCCCTGCAGGGAACTGGCAGGGATGTAATCGGCGGGGTAAAATCCATGACATTTTGCGGGCAGGGATTCGACGGAATCCCTGCACTCTGAAAGCAGTGTACAGGGGATGGAACAAACGATCCAGCTGGACCCAGCGGAGTTTACCGGCCTGTGCTTCGTCAACCTGGTGGATTTCGATGCCCCTGGGGGACACCGGCGGGACCCGCTGGGCTACGCCGCCGAGCTGGAACGGCCCGACCTGCTTCAGCCGTTTCTTCCCCGTCGGCAGAGACAGACCTGCTCTGCATCAATGGCAGACCACGGAACGACCCTGTCCACACGGGGACGGACCATACCCGGAGATGGTCCCTCTGTTGGCCTGGTCACCTGCCATGACCAGAAGCGGATACCTGCCGGACCGGGAGACCTTTGCAGACCTGGGCGCCAGTGGCGGGAAAACTTCTCCACCTGCCAGTTGCCGGGACCCTCACGGCCGTTCCATTCCGGAGCTGTTCTGAAAGCTCTTTTTTCTCCGGTGGGCCGTTCTTTCCATAGTCTGAAAACCGCCAAAAAGTTTCTTTTTGCGGCGGTCCTGTTTTTCAGCAAGGCAGTGAATGAATCACACCTGTACCGTGCCGTCCAGATCTGTTTGTAATCCTCCAGATTCTGCCGAAGCAGCCCGGCGTATCCAGCCCATGGCGTTTCCACTGGCCCAGGCATCATCTTCTGGCTTTCTTCCGTCAGCCAATTGATCGACGGGCTCCGGCGGATCAATTGAGACATGCGGGCGTCCATACGATGCCGCCGGACAGGGCATACAGTACCCGCAGGCCCTGCAGAAATTAGTTTTTTCGGTCCTTTGCCCGATCAGTCCCTGATTTCCGCCGTCCATAACGGGCGGATTCTCGATATAGCTGATGAAATCCAGCTCCTCCCTCTGAACGCCCCAGATGGGAAGCGCGTTTTTCAAATTGATCCTGCCAGGTATAGGCTGGGTGGCGGAATTGGTGATCAGCCCACCGGAAAGCCCCTTCATGGCGATAAAGCCCACGTTCAGCTCCTGGCAGAGCTTTTTACCAGGGCAATGTCCTTTTCTGTGGACAGATAGCAGAAGGGGGAACTGCAGCGTGTCATACAGGCCGGAGCGCACTGCCTCCCTCCGCCACGTTCAGGCGATGGTTGTAAGTCCGATAAACGGATTTTTCCCCTGTTCCCTTTGCTTTCCAGCATGGCCCGTGTACAGGCCGGTGCCGTCCCCGGGCTTGGGACAGAAACTGATTGTGGAACTGTGATGTCTATGTAGTCCGTCTTCAGCAGCGAAAGGCTGGTTTCCAGGTCCTTCCAGAAACCCTCCGCCGTGGTGGAAGGGGTTTTCGTCGCCAGAATCAGCTTTTCCCTGCATTGCTGAGCGCAAACCGATTTTTTTCCTCGCTGTCGCTGTAAGAGCGGGCGGTGTCAAAGAAAGTGATCCCCGCGTCAAAAGCCTTGCGCAGCAGCATGGCGGCATACTCCCTGGTTACCCTTTTTGAATGGGCAGCGCACCAAACGCATTTTTCCCTGTGACAATTCCTGTTCTTCCCAACGTGACCTGCTTCATACAATCCTCCTCTTCAAATCCAGCGGCTGTGTCCGGGGCTTTGCCCTGTAGGACACCCGCCTTTTTTTCCACTTTTACCCCAGAGCACGTTCGGGCTATGCCTTCTCCTGCAAAGACGGCCCGCAGCCACAGGGTCTGCGCTTTTTTTACAGCGCCTGTTTACAGCACCAGGCTGGGCGCCGTGTACACTCTGCCGCCAGTTCGAATTGAGCATATACAGTCCCTTGGCCTCCGATCCGAAAAAGTTCCATCTTTTGAATGAGATCCTCTGCGTTCTTCTCTTCTTCCCCTGCTCCTGACGAACCAATCCAAAAACTGGAGCGTACGGAAATCTTCTTCGACTGCTGGGCTGCGTCATACAGATTGTGAATCAGCGAAGTCACATAGACCTCATGCTCCAGGCCAGCCTTGAGTATCCCCATAGTATCCGCAGCTTTGCGCTCCGGCTTCGCCACTGCTTCCAAAGCCACCTTGGCGCTGTTGTTGTGCAGATACTGGTAGAACAGCATGGCATGGTCCTGCTCCTCCTGTGCCTGCACCTGGTACCAGTTTGCAAATCCATCTAGACCGGTTTCCTGAAAATAACTGGAAAAATCCAAATATAGATAGCGGAATAGAACTCCGCAGTGATTTGGGCATTGAGAAGCTGAGCGACCGATTGGTTCAACATGAAATATCCACCTTTCCAAACTCTGTTTTTCCTTATTATATCCGCAGAACCGCTGAAATGCAAGAATGCAACCTGAAAAAGCCTTCTTCCCAGCTTCTGGCATAATTGCGCGGCGGACAGGCGATACTATACCCTATCAACAGGAAGGGATGCATGCCATATGAAGTTTTACCGCTGCGAGCACTGTGGAAACATCGTGATCTATCTGAAGGACGCCGGGGTTCCTGTCGTCTGCTGCGGAGAGAGAGATGCAGGAACTGAGGCCTGGAACAGTGGACGCCTCCGTGGAAAAGCACGTTCCCCTTTGTGGAAAAAGGACGGTTCCCGTGTCACCGTGTCCGTAGGCGCCGCGGAGCATCCGATGATCCCGGAGCATTTTATCCAATGGATCCTTTGGAGACTTCCGAGGGGATTCAGCAGAAACTGCTGGCGGGCAGGAACCCAGGGCGTATTCCAGCTGAGCGAGCATGACAAGGTGGTTTCCGCCTACGAATACTGTAACCTCCACGGCCTTTGAAGGCCTGAACATTCGGGAAGTTTGAAGCAGAAACCGAAGCGCGCCCATGAAATGGGCAGCTTCGGTTTCATTTCGTTATCCCTACGGTACCAGTTCCCTGGCGAATTTTTCCCAGCAACGACGGCACGTCGATATTCTGCGGGCAAGCCTCGGCGCAGGCGCCGCACCCGATACAGGCGCCGGGCAGCTCCTCCGGCTTCATGGCGTCCAGGGTAAACCGCAGAGTCCCCAGGCCTTTGGAGTAGTTCAGCTCTGTTGTACATAGAGAGCAGCTTTGGGGATATCCAAGCCCTGAGGGCAATTCTCACAGCAATAGCGGCAGGCTGTACAGGGAACCAGCTCTGCCTGCAGGGAGACCACCTGATTCAGCAGCTGTCTTTCCTCCGGCGTAACAGGGTCTTCCCGGGAGAATACAGCAATATTCTCCTTCAGCTGCTCCAGCGTAGTCATCCTGCTGAGCACCACCTGGACCCCCGGCAGGACTGGAGGAAACGGAACGCCCAGGAGGCTGCGGAATCCTGCGGGCGCACTTTTCGCAGCAGGGATTCCGCCCCTTCCGGCAGGGAAGCCAGACTTCCTCCCCGGCAGGGCTCCATCACCACCACCGGATGCCGCGGCCCGTCAAAAGCTCATATTTCTTTCCGGCTTCCTGAAGCGTCCAATCCACATAATTCAGCTGAATCTGGCAGAATTCAAAGATGCCGGGATACCGGTTGAGAAACTCTCGATGGTCTCCGCACGTCCGTGGGCGGAAAATCCCAGATGACGGATGCGTCCCTGCTTCTTCTGATTCAGCAGATAGCCCACCACGTTCAGCTCTTCGTTGGTATAGAATTCCAGCGAGGTTTCACAGACATTGTGCAGCAGGTAAAAATCAAAATAATCCACTCCGCATTTTTCCAGCTGTGCTTCAAAAATTTCCGCCACGGACCCTATCTTTTCTCCTGCCAGGTATCCCTGAAAGCCCAGCCTGCCGTTTTGATAGTTCATCATATGCCCCGGCATTTTGGAGGCCAGATACCAGGTGTCCTTGGGAAACTGGGAAAGCACCCCTGCCCACAAAGGGATTCCGACGCCCCTCCGTGGTACCGGTAGGGTATCGAAATAATTGACCCCATGGCGATAGGGGCGTACTGATGATTTCCCTGGCCTTCTCCTCGTCAATAGGGGCCGCCCTGCCCTTGGGTGGCAGCCGCATATTCCCCATCCCCAAAACGGAAAGCTTTACTTCCTGAAACGGCTGATAGAGCATGAAAAGCACCACACTTTCTCAAAATTGGATGCAACCCGTCTCCGATCCGGCGGATTTTCTTTCCAAGGACAGCATACCATCTGGAGTGAACTCCAAGTCGCTTTTTACCGAAGCAAAAAAGGCCGTACGGCGGGGAAATCCTCCGCCGTGCGGCTCTTTCTTCGATTCAGTTTGTCACTTGCTCCGGCTTTCCTCAACCCTGCGCAGCACCTCCTGCAGGCTCAGGCCGTGTTGTTCGGCCAGCCTTGCCAGATCGTCATATTCCGGCTTACAACGGCTGACGCCCCAGCCCGAGGATTCCTTTACCCTAACCGGGCCGAGCCCGTTTCCACCGTATACTGGCTGCGGCGGAGCGTGTACCTGCTGCACAGGGATTCCTGCACTCCAAGCGTGGAGGTGTGCGCAAACAGAGTTGAGAGCGCCTTCTCTTGTCCCTCAGGCCTGCACAGGCAGGTCAGCAGGATTCCCGGCCGGTTTTTCTTCATTCCCACCGGCGTGGTATACACCTCAAGGACACCCGCCTTCAACTGCTGTTCCTGGGCAAAGCCCACAGCCTCCGGGGTCATGTCGTCCAGATTGCAGCGAAGCTCCAGGACACTGTCCCCCCGCTTCTTCCGTCTCTCCCAGTAAGGCTCGGACGCCGTTCATGGCCTCGAACTCCTTGCTTCCCATACCATAGCCGATCTTCTCCACCCGCATGACCGGAGACGGGCCGAAGGAATTCACGAAATACTTCAGCAGCGCCGCCCCGGTGGAGTGCAGAGTTCTCCGCGTACCGAACCGCCGTAGGTGGGTACTTCCCCGGAGAATATGGGCTGTGGCAGGGGCGGGGACGGGCAGGATCCCGTGGGCGCAGCGCACCTGGCCGCTGCCAACGTGGATGGGAGAGCAGACCACCTGCCCGGGGCAAGCTCTTCCAGCAAAGGCAGACCGCGGCCACATCGGCCACGGCGTCCAGCGTGCCCACTTCGTGGAAGTGGATTTCTCCACCGGCCTGCCGTGGGCATGGCTTTCCGCCTCAGCGATCAGCCGGTAGACGCCCAGCGCATCCCCCTCACCTTTTCCGAAACCGGCAGATGGGAGATGATATGCTCCACCTCGTGCATCCCCGCATGATGGTGGCCATGGCTGTGGCTGTGTTCGTGAGCATGGTCATGATCGTGGTCATGCTCATGGCCGTGGTCGTGGTCGTGGCCGTGGTCATGGTCGTGGTCATGGTCGTGGTCGTGGCCGTGGTCATGATCGTGGTCATGCTCATGGCCGTGGTCGTGGCCGTGGTCATGATCGTGGTCATGCTCATGGCCGTGGCCGTGGCCGTGGTCATGGTCGTGGTCGTGGCCGTGGTCATGGTCGTGGTCGTGGCCGTGGTCATGGCCGTGGTCATGGTCATGACTCACATCCATACTCTCTTCCTCTTCCCCGTGCACCTTTACCGAAACATGGGTGCCTGTAATGCCGCATTTGACCGATGGGACGGCGCTGACTTCCACGCCGGGAAGTCCCAGACCATTGAGACGCCGGAGCACCCCCCTCCGGATCCGGATGAAGCTCCAGGAGGGCTGCTGTGAGCATATCGCCCGCCGCCCCCATTGCACAGTCAAAATAAATGGTTTTCATAAGAATCTATTCCTCCCAAACTCTGTCGGCTTGTTTCTTTTCCGGAGCGCTTTCAGCCTGGATTCCTGTCCCCGATATGGTTGATCATACTGGCCAAATACCCTGCACCGAAGCCGTTGTCGATGTTGACGACGCTCACACCGCTGGCGCAGGAATTGAGCATGGAAAGCAGCGCGGCCAGACCGCCGAAGGCCGCTCCATACCCCCACGCTGGTGGGCACGGCAATGACGGGGCAGTCGACCAGTCCGCCGATGACGCTGGCAAGCGCGCCCTCCATCCCGGCAATGGCGACAATCACCCGGGCACTCATAAAATCTTCCAGGTGGGAGAGGGTGCGGTGCAGCCCGGCCACGCCCACATCATAGAGGCGCACTACCTCGCTTTGCCCAGCGCCTCTGCAGTCAGCGCCGCCTCCGCCACAGGCATATCGCTGGTACCTCCTGTGGCCACAATGATGCGGCCCGTGCCCGTGGGCTTCGGCATGGCGCCCACAATGCCGACCCCCTGCCCATCTCATGGTAGGCAAGGGGGCAGCTCCTTCCCCACCAGCTCCGCGGCTTCCGGGGACATACGGTGATCAGGATGGTCTTATCACCATCCTCCCGCATGGACGCGGCAATAGCCCGAATCTGTTCCGGCGTCTTTCCAGCGCCGTAAATCACCTCGGCAATCCCCTGGCGCACCCCCGGTGCCGGTCCACCTTGGCAAATCCCAAATCCCGGAAAGGCTCCAGTTTCAGCTCCATCAGAGCCTCGCCCACCGGGCAATCCCCTGCTGGCCACCCGTTCCAGCAGAGCCTTGATTTCCAATTGATCCATCCTGATTTCTTCCTCCCTTTTTCCTTTCCGCTTGCCGCGGCTGTCCTGCCGGCCTTCACCGGCCCTGTAAATCCAGAAACACCTCTGAAAAATACGGTTTCAGTTCCGTCTGAATCTCCCTCCTGCGCGCCAGGCTTCCGCCATCTGGTCCTCCGGCAGCTGGAAGCCGCGCGCATTGTGAAACACTCTTACCCGAAAATCCGTAAACCCCAGGGAAAAGAGACGGTCCTCCGCCTGCTCCACCTTCTGCAGCAGTCCGGCTGTAATCTCCTCTCCTGTGGGAATTCTGGTGGCAGGCATATGCCGGCTTTTGCCAGGTAAACAGCCCGGCTTTTGGACCGCCTTCGCACCTCCGCCTTTGTATCCCGCATTCCCGCAGGGGGACCTTACGGAAAGCTCCCGGATCGCCCGCATGCCGGGGCGGTCTCCGGCGTCGTCTGAGGCATTGGTGCCGTCCATCAGCACAGGGTATCCGTCCCGCGCCGCCTGATCCCGCAATGTACCGAACAGGGCGCGCTTTGCAGTGGTAGCAGCGGTCCTGCGGATTGCTCCGCACCGCTTCCTGGGACAGGACATCCACTTCCAGCACGGCCAGCTCCACCCCCAGTTGCGCGCAGAACTCCTGGCGTCGGCAAGCTCAAAGGCAGGCTGAAATACGGTTTTTCACAAAATACGGCCGCACCTGCGCGCCATGCTCCACCGCCTCGTACAGCAGATACGCCGAATCCGTGCCTCCTGAAAACCCAGGGCAACCCGGGGATTTTCCCGAAAAAAGTCCTTCAATTCCATCCTTTGCCACCTCCCTTTCGGCCCGTATTCCCACGGCCCCGCTGCCATTATAAAAAAGAAACAAACCCGAAAAACCGCTTCGGCGGCCCTCCGATCCTGTCTCTGCTTCCTGCAAATCCATCTTTTCAAATGCTGTACAGGCTTCCGGCCCAGCCTTCCATCCGGAAAACCGCGTTCCTTTCCTGAAACGCAGCGGCGCTGTAGGAGCCATGGGAAACCCTTCTCACTGTTGAGAGTAAGTCTACACCTTGAAGTGCACTCTATGTCAAGGGGTTTCGTATTTTTCCCAGCCGCTTTTTTCCATAAACCGTGCGGGGACGGTCCGCTGGCGCCGGATGCAAAGAACCGCCCCTGCCGGATACGCCGGCACAGGGCGGCCCTTCCAAAGGAGGCGGACTGGGGATGCCTTACGGTGATCCAGACCGTTCAGTGATGGACGGCCTGCAGCATCCGCAGGGCCAGCTTCCGTATCCTGCCGTGCCCGCGCACAACAGGTTTTCCCTCCCGGCTGTCCCTGTGCCTCATCCCGCGGTTTGGGACCCGCTCCTCCCGGCTTATCTTCCTGCTCTAGCGTATGGGACAGGAACAGGGGAGGCTTTGGCGCAGGCCGGTCCCACGGTTTCGCCGAGCACTGCTGAAGAGAGGATAATGGCGGACAGCAGCGCGCGCCTGTCTCCGGCGGGAAGCATCCGCTCCCCCCCCCAAAGCAGCCAGTCCGATGGATACGCCTGCCTGGGGATCAACGCCAGCCCCAGCCAATTTCTGATACGCCCCGGCATGCGGCAAAGAGCGCAGCCGGCAAAGGCGCCAGCGTATTTTCCCGCAATACGCAGGGAAAAAGTAGGCGACGCGCCTTCCGTGGCCAGAGCGGGAATATTCAGACGCATGCCGGAAAGCACAAAAAGAAAAAGCAGGAGCACGGGCGGGGGTAAAGCGGTTGATCTCCTTAAACAGATGCTTGTTCCCCGAAAGGTTAATGTAGGAAGCCCCTGAGGCCATACAGGAAAGCAGGGGAGATATATTCAGCAGCGTGCAGAGTCCCGTCATCCCCAAAATGACGCCGTTCGATCACAAGCCGGTGGTCGGAGGAGCGCTCACTGATCAGCCGGTGCAGGACCCAGCCCAGGCCGATTCCCAGAACCACGGCCCAGATTCCAGAGGACTGCCGGGGCGGCCACATCCATGGCGTTGACCTCCCCCGCCGCCTTCCAGGGCCTGGGTTACCGCCGTACACACGGAAAAGGCCACCAGCGCAACCGCATCGTCCAGGGCCACCACCTGAGGATCAGGTTGACAAAGGACCCTTTGCATGGTACTGCCGGATGGTCATAATGGTGGAAGCAGGCGCCGTGGCGCAGCCGATGGCGCCCAGCAGCAGGGAAAAGGGCACTGGAAGATGGAACAGGAAAATCATAAAGGCAGCGTGATGGCAGCCATGGCCAGCAGCGCCTCCAGCACAGTGATTATCAGGGTTCCCCTCCGCTTTTTCAGGGTGGCAATTTTGAAATACCTGCCCACGCCAAAAGGCGATATAGGCCAGGGCGATATCATTGACAAAGCCCATTCCGGAAGCCACCCCACAGGAACCGCATCCAACAGATAGGGGCCCAGCAGAATCCCCAGCAAAAAATATAGCCGGTCACATTGGGCAGCTTCAGGCGCTTTGTGACCCCGCGTCACCAGAAATCCGGCAAACAGCATCAGGGAGAGGGAGAGAATCACCTGGGAGGTTTCATTCCCCAGCATTAGAATTGTTTCATAAGCGGCGGCGCCTCCTTTCCTGGGGGCAGAACGATTTCCCGGCAGCCATAGAATATGCTTGATTATAGGACTGGTGTATGATAAAATCAAATAATAATTTTTAACACAGATATTCAAAAATTTGATAAAAAAGGAGGAACCCATGATGTTTTGATCAGAAGGCCAACACCTTGCTCACCCTGGTACAGGAAGCGCAGCTTTACCAAGGCAGCTCAAGCGCTTTCCTGAGCCAACCCGCTGAGAGCCATCAGATCCGCCAGCTGAAGAGGAATTCGGCATCCAAATTTTCCACAAGGACAGGAAAGAGCTGCGTCCCACCCGGCGGCGCAGTTCTGATCAAATATGCCCGGCGGGCGCTGGTACCGTCTACAACAATGCGCGGCAGGCCATTGAGGATTCTCGCAGCAACCTGCGGCGGTTCACTGTGGCCATTACGCCCACGGTGGCGGAGAGCCTGGTTCCCCAGACGCTGGCGTACTACTGCATGGAGAATTCCGACGCCCACATCAACATCATGACTGATACCATAAAAAACATTTATGATAAATTGAAATCTTTTTGAAACTGACCTGGCCATTGTGGAAGGAAAGCCTGACGATTCCAGCCTCGACCAGCGTACTTCTGGACCTGAATTTCCTTTGTCTGGCGGTGTCGCCCCAGCACCCTTTTTTCCAAGCGGGCCTCCGTTCCTCTGATGGAGCTGAAAAAAGGAAAAAATTCATCATGCGGTCCCGTCCGGGAAACAACCCGGGTGCTTTTCGAACGTTATCTGGAAAACAACGGGGGAGACGCTGCGGAGCTTCAACGCATGATGGAAATAGACAACGTGGCCACCATCAAAAGAACTTGTCTCACGGAATTTGGGCGTCACGGTAATCGCCCGTTCCGCCTGTCTGAGGAGCTGCGCACCGGCAGGCTGGCGGTGGTCCCCATTGAAAACTCTTCCATGATCCGGGAGATCAACCTGGTCTTTCCGGGATTTCAGCCATCGGAGGTGCTGGATGAGGATCCGGCGTATCTACTCTTCCCTTTTTAGCCGCAGGAATTCCTTCCGCGCTTTCCCGCTCAATGCACGGCGGAGGCGCCCTCCACATAGATGGTACACGGAAACAGAGGAGGGAATGACATGAGAGAACGGGAATACTGGCGGGCGGATGCCGCAGCTCTATGCAAAGCCTGGGCGTTCGGCCGAAACCCGCCTATCTGGATTTTGAACAGCTGGGCGGCGACTGTACGAATTTCGCCTCACAATGCCTGTATGCGGGCAGCGGCATCATGAATTACACCCCACCTTCGGCTGGTATTACGCCTCTGCCTCAACCGCACGCCGTCCTGGACAGGGGTACAGTATCTTCGACTTTCTGACACGCGGCAAGGGACCAGGCCCTCATGCGGTGGAGACGGAAGCCGGGGAATTGAGATCGGCGATCTTGTCCAGCTGGGCCGGGCAGACGGACAGTTTTACCACAGCCCGGTGGTGGTGGAGACCTCTCCTGAGCCATTGGTGGCAGCCCATTCCTTCGACGCCTACAGGCGGCCCCTGAGCAGCCACAGCTATGACAGGGTACGGTACCTTCACATCGCCGGGGTACGCATCCCGTAACAAACCGCCTCGTCTTTCTTCTTGCTTTTTTGGAAAACAGTATAATTATTTCAAAGAATTTATACTGCTGAGAGGAAGAGACCATGGACAACGCCGTTTTCAGACGCACCCCGCACATTTTCCCCCTTGCATTGGTAAAACGGACAGGTATAACCCTGCGTCCCTACGGGCGGCGGGGTTATACCTGTTTTTCTGACTGGAATTTTCTGCAAGGCAAGCAGCAATCACCCCTTTGGAAAGGATTGGACGAAAGCCATGAAAGTAGCTGATATTCTGGGTCTGCTGGGGAGGACTGGCACTTTTCCTGTATGGTATGCAGATGATGAGTTCCGGCCTGGAGGCTGCCGCAGGCAACCGCATGAAACGTATTTTGGAAACGTCTGGACCTCCAATCGCTTTTGGGCGTGTGGCAGTAGGGGCGGAATCACCGCGGTGATTCAGTCTTCCTCCGCCACTACAGTTATGGTGGTCGGTTTTGTCAATTCTGAATGATGACCCTTTCACAGGCGGTATGGATTATTATGGGCGCCAACATTGGTACCACGGTTACCGGCCTGCTCATTGCCCTGGACGTAGGGGCTCTGGCCCCCCTCTTCGCTTTCTGCGGCGTGGCCCTGGTTGTGTTCCTGAAGAAAGCTGTGTTTCATCACTACGGCCAGATTATTGCGGGCCTTGGCATCCTGTTTATCGGCATGGAAATGATGAGCTCCGCCATGATGCCCTGGGGAATCCAAAGCCTTCATTAACCTGATGACCCAGTTCAGCAACCCTCTTTTGGGAATTCTGGCAGGTATGATTTTTACCGCCGTCATCCAGTCTTCCTCCGCCTCGGTAGGCATTTTGCAGGCCCTGGTCGCCAGCGGCCTCATCGGTCACCGCCCAGTGCGGTTTACGTCCTCTTCGGCCAAAATATCGGCACCTGCATCACCGCGGTGCTGGCCGCCATCGGCACCAGCAGAACGCCAAACGCACCACGGTGCTTCACCTGCTCTTCAATGTAATCGGCACAACGCTTTTCACCCTGGCCTGCATGTTCACCTCTCACCCCGCTGGTCGCATCCCTTCACCCCTGGCAACCTGCCCGCTCAAATCGCCAATATGCACACTGTGTTCAACGTGGTGACCACTCTTCTGCTGCTGCCCTTCGGAAACTATCTGGCAAAGCTTGCCGTGCGCATTCTGCCTGAACATGCCTCTGAGGGAAAGCGCCGGCCCCAGGCTTCTCTACCTGAAGCCCGTGGAAAGCTCCCATGAATACCAGATCGGCACCTCGGCCATCGCCCTTAACGGCGTCTGGAAAGAGCTGGCGCGCATGTCGGAAATGGTCCATTCAAACGTGGAAAGAGCTTTCAGGCCGTGGAGCAGGAAGCGCCCCAGCTGTTGGGGCCGGTAGAGGAGGCAGAGGAAACCTTGACTATCTCAACAAGGAAATTTCCAAATATATCTCTCATGTAATCGTCTATGAGAACAACGAGAAAGATTCTGCCCAGATCAGCGCCTTCTTCCGTGTCTCCGGCAATCTGAGCGCATCGGCGACCACGCCATGAACATCTGCGAGTACACCAAGCGCATCGCAGAAAAAGGAATCTCTTTTCACCTGCAGCCAAAGCTGAAATCGCGGAAATGCGTAAGACCAGCCTGGCTGCCTTGGACCTGCTCGGAAACCTGCAGGGAATTTCTGTGAACGGCTTTCCCAGGTTGCAGCCGCAGAACAGAAATGGACGACATGACGCTGCATGCCGCCAGAACCAGATGGACCCGCATCCGGGACGGCCTCTGTTCTGATGAGGCCTGTGTGCTTTATTCGGAAATGCTCACCGATTTTGAGCGCATCGGCGACCATATCCTGAACATCGGTCAGGAGCTGACGCAGATAGACATTCCGGATTGTTTAAAGGGGACGCTGCAGGATGAATGCAGCGTCCCCCTTTTGTTTCCTCAAGTTTCCAACGGCCTGAAACGTCTTCAGGAGAATAGGACATGGCGTTGCGGGAAATCAACGGTAAAGCTTGGCAAAGATCAGCCCCGCCAAAAACAACGCCGAAACTCCCAGCAGAAGTCCCGTTTCCAGGAAGCGGGAGGCAGCCTGACCCGCAGACTCGGGCCGGGTATCCCCGGCATTCCGACGCCCGCCGCCCACGGCTCCAGTTTTCCCAATCCTGTCCGGGCTGTTCCGCAGGAGGCTCTGTCTCCGGGCCGCTTTCCTTCCGCAGAATCCTGCGGGGGAATCCTGGGAAGCCTCTGAAGAGGAAGAGGAGGTTTCCTCTTTCCCCCGCTCTTGAAGCCTTCCGAACCTTCCTGTTCTCTGGGGGCTGCATTCCCTGCCCTTCTCCATTGGGGTGCTCCTTGCCCCATCGGGGGCTCCATTCCGTCCGGAGGCGAAAAATGCACCTTGATTTTCCCTTCCATCCGCCGCCGCTGGGCTGCTGTCACTGTTATCGTTTTCAGCAACTTCTTCGTCTCCCTGCTGCAGCCGTCTTGTTTTCCCGGCTGCTCCTGTTGCCGTTCCGTCTCGTCCTCTTCCGGAAGCGCAGCGCCGGTTTTCCCTTTTTCACCCCCTGCCGAATCCCATTCCTGCTTCCGCCGCCCATCCCCTGGGAGCCCATGTCGGATACTGTCAGGTGGGAAGTCGATGAGAGCGCTGGAATCCGCTGTTTGTCCCTCTGAAGTGGAAGGAATGGAACCATCCAGCTGTCCCCGGATACTCTCCGCCCGGAGCAGGCAGAATTCCTTCAGCGTGTCGGCCCCTTTGAGAAATTCCTCATAGGTACAGAACGCGGTGGGCCCTTTTCTCCACATAAGGGGAAATCAGGGCCAGGGTTTCCTCGAAGAACTCCTCAAAATAGCCGCTTTCAAAATAGGAGGAGATAAAATCGTCAAAGGCTTCGTGATATTGCTGCGTGTAGGCGTCATTTTCAAAAATCCAGGCAACCATAGGGCGTTCGAAAGCTCGCCGCTGGAAACGGGGGAATCGATGGGGAATTCACAGAGTGGCGCCATCCCCACCCCCCATAGCTCCCATCCCCATACCCCGAAAGCCAGGTTGTAGTCCCAGGCGATCATGGAAAGAAGCCCTTCGTCCTCATGGAGGTAATAGTTGTGGATAATGCTGCCGGTATAGCTGTCGCCGTTGAGCACAAAATTGTGCGCTACAAAATAGCTGATCACCTCATCCACATTTACAGATTCCTCGATGTTCCCCTCGTTCAAATTCTTCAGGGCCTGGATGAGCCGGTCCTTATCGGCATTCGTCACATCAAATACCGCGTTGTCGAAGATATTGGGGTAGCTGTCGTAAGATTCATCCGTATAGACCAGCAGAACGTCCGAGCTGCCTCCCATCCCTGCCATGCCAAAACCTTTTCCTTCGCCGCTTTCTCCCTGCATCGGGAAGCTGCATCCCCCGCCCTCGGAAACCCCGCCTGCAGGAGGGACGCCAGTCGCTGCAGTTCTTCCGGCAGCGTGATTCCGCCCTCTTCCAGACGGGCGAGGATGGCCTGAAGCGTCATCCGGCAGGACCAAAGCCTCGGACTCCAGCTCTTCCAGAATGGTTTGCACCTCTTCCAGGATAAGCGCCGCTCTCATCTTTCAGGCCTTCCAGCAAGGTCTTCCAATCGCTGAACGAATTCCCCGCCGCCGGGCCGCCTTCTTCCATCCCTTCCGGCAGTTCCTGTCCACTTTCATTTCGATTTTTGGCTTCGGCTCCCCGACCGCCTCCGCCCATAGACATGCTGTCGGGCTTGTATATTCGCGCCGTAATCGGAGCCGTAGGTCCGCTCGGCAAAACTCTCTTCCACACCCTCCGCGGCGATATAGAGGCCCCAGTCCTCGCCGTTTACCGTATCCAGACATAGCTTGTCAGCGGCGTTTCCGCGCCCGTATAGGCCATCATCTGGTAGCAGAGATAATCCTTCATATAGGTGTTATCCTGTATGACATTGTTCAGGCAGAGCTTGTCGAGGCCGTAATAGGTAGAGGTGCTGTCATAATGGTCAAACTCAATTTTGAAGCTGTACCTGGTCGGAATCCGAATTTGCCACCGTGCTTAGGGAGGTGTTCCCCTTAGGCCGGATTCCCACATTTTTATAGCTTTCCCATCAATGACCAGCGCGCAGGAGATATATTCCTCCCGCCATGGCGTTTGAGAGCATCTCCTGCCAGTCGTCTTCATCGGCCACAATATCTACCGTATGAACCCTGCTGGTATCAAAAATTCTGGACACAGGGGCATATCTGCGGCGGCGGCTTCCTTAAAAAATATACCGCCTCCGCCCAGAAACAGCACCGTGACCAGCACCATAAAACCGCCGTCACCATACAGATGAGATCGATGCGCTTGCTTTTTGGACATAGTTGGAGTTTTCCCCTTTCTTAGGCCATCTATCTTTGGTATGTTTCAACTGACCTGGTATTCTTTGTCCCAGGGAAGCACCATTCACCCCATATACCCCATTGTAGCTGACGAGCACCGCACTGGTGACGCCGCTGATTCCGGTAAGCCCGTTGACAAAGGAGGTGTCGCTGCCCTTCAGGCGGGATTTCGTAGTTGAGCTCGATCTGATCCCTGGTGACGGTTTGCTTTTTACCACGCTTTTCTCCACCGTTGCAGCCAGAAAGTCCCGAGCCATCTGTTCGGCGTGATCATCCTCACAGGTGATCACCGCAAGATAGGGGTTCTGATGGGGCTTCCGGTTCACAAATACCAGCAGCATCACCCCTGATGACTACGCTGCCGATGACCGCCAGCGGGATCATGCCCGCGGCCAGCACGATGCCCGCCGCGATGGACCAGAACAGGAAGGCGATGTCCATGGGCTCCTTGATCGCCGTGCGGAAGCGGACGATGGACAGCGCGCCGACCATGCCGAGCGACAGGACCACGTTGCTCGTGACGGCCATAATGACCAGCGTGGTGATCATGGTCATGGCGATGAGAGAGACGCCGAAGCCGGGCGGAATACATCACGCCGCTGTAGGTCTTTTTATAGACGAAGAAGATGAACAGGCCCACGCAAAAGGAAAGCACAATGGCCAGGACCATATCCAACACTGTGACGCTGGTCACATTTTCCAAAAAATTCGATTTGAAGATATCGCTGAAAGTCATAAAGGTTACTCCTGTTCTGTTTTTATTTTTGACGGCGCCTGACCCGGTTCTCCTCAGCCAAAGCCTGAGGCCGCATATTTGGAAAACGCGCCCGCCTGCCGGTTTCCCAGCTGCACCAGATCCCGGATCATCTCCGGCAGAAATTATCGTATTTCACCTCCAGCAGGGACGCCGTTTCCCGCTGGAAGCATGGCAAGGGGCTTTTTCCAGCAGATCGGGCCGAAACGGCGCCGTGTGAAAGCTCCCGGTCCAGCGTGATCCGCACGTTCCCAGGAGGGGAACACAAAGGGCTCCCGCAGATAATCCACCACCGTTTTCGGCCTCAGCTGCTGCGTCTTCATCTTACCGTAAAGTTCTGCCGCCACCGGACGGCGGACACTTCATCCAGCCTGTGTCCCCATGGAACAGCCGGTCCGCTTCCTGAGCCGTGATGCTGTCTCCTTTTTGCTGCAGAGGCCGTCCCGTTTGCTCTTTTTCCAATGTGAGATAGGAAAGCTCGCCGTTGTAATACCGAATCCGGAATTTTCCCGGTTGTTCACGCCGTCCAGCTTTTCCCGCAGGGCCTTGTCTTCCAAATTGTCAAAATAGACGCTGCGAATCCCATATTCCCCTGTGGTTCCTGCATGGGGATCATGCCGCAGCGCCGCCAAAAGATGGGAGCGGACGATGAAATAGTCGCTCACGCTGAGGGGGCAAACTTGTATTCATGCCTGTACTTCAGTTCCAATTGCAGTCATCCCTTCTCCGGTTGTTACCGGTTTTCTGTGGATGTTCCCGATTGTAGAAGCTCCGCCTTAAACAAGCCTGAAAATTTCACGTGGATTTTTACGTTCTGGATTTCAGGTTCCCTTTCAGATTCTACTGCTAAAATGTGATATAATATAAGATCTAAAAAGACAACGCCTCTCCCTCAAAGCCTGCAGCGCCTGGAACTGACCGAAAAGCCACAGAAGCCGGAGAGCGCGAAACAAGTAAGAAAAAAAGGGAGATTTCTGATGCGCATTCTGGTTGTGGAGGATGAAAAAGGCTCGCAGACACACTGTGTGAGCTGCTCGCTTACCACAGGTATACCGCAGATGCGGCGTATGACGGCGAACCGGACTTGACAACGCTTTGAGCGGCATCTATGACGCCGTGATTCTGGATGTGATGATGCCGAAAAAAACGGCTATCAGGTGGTGCAGGAGCTCCGGAAGGCAGGCGTCAGCACTCCGGTGCTGATGCTCACTGCAAAATCTGAAACCAGCGATAAGGTGGAGGGCCTGGATCATGGCGCAGACTACTACCTGACAAAGCCCTTTTGAAACCGAAGAGCTGCTGGCCTGCCTGCAGGCTCTGCTGCGCAGGCAGGAGGAAATCGTGCCGGAGGAGCTGACCTTTGAGGCCTTTCCCTGAATCTTTCCTCCTGTGTGCTCAGCTACGAGGGCCATTCCGTACGCCTGAGTTCCAAGGAATTTGAATGATGCGGCTCTTGCTTTCCGGCAGCGGAAATGTCATCCCTAAGGAAACCCTGCTTTTGAAGGTATGGGGTATGATTCCCAGGCGGAGGATAACCATGTGGAGGTTTATATTTCGTTCCTGAGAAAGAAACTGTTTCACATCCATTGCCCTGTCACCATTGAATCGGCCCCGCCGCCTGGGCTATTTTCTGAAGGAACGGACACGGTATGATTCAAAAAGCTTCGCAGAAAATTTGTGGCCGTCGTCATGGGCGTAGCCGCCTTCCTTCTGCTCGCCGTGTTCGTCATTCTGCTGGTCACCACCCAGACCGGGATGGAACGGCAGGGCATGGACATGCTGGGAAGCGCTGACAGCGCCCTGCGCAAGGACAGCTTTCAAGCAGGCGTACCGGACGGCCTGCTTCCAGGAGAGGCAGAAAACAACGGCAGAAAGTGGAACGGGCGGTTTAACGTCTTCACCGCGCTGGTGGACGGCGGTGGGAATGTCATTGTCCAGGCCAAGGTATCCTTTCTGCAGGAGGAGCTGGACTCGGAGGCCATTGAGGAACTGGTTCGTACGGCTGCAGCTTCGTCCAGCTACTCAGGCGTGCTTCCTGCCAGCCATCTCCGCTATCTGAAAAGGGACGTGGGAAACAGCATGATCGTGGCCTTTGCCGACACCTCGGTGAGGCCAGTGCTATGGCGGAGCTGATCAAGAACTCCCTGATCGTAGGCCTCGCAACCCTGCTGGTATTCTTCGGCGCCAGTCTCCTTCTAGCCCGCTGGGCAGTCCGCCCCGTGGAGAGGCCTGGCAGCAGCAGAAGCAGTTTGTAGGAGACGCCTCCCACGAGCTGAAAACCCCTCTCACAGTAATCTTATCCAACGCCGACATGATCCTCAGCCATCCGGAGGAGCAGCCCCGGCGCTGGGCAGAAAATATCAAGGCGGAATCGGTGCGTATGAAGCATCTGACGGAGGAGCTGCTCTCCTGACGAGGTCAGAGGACGCCCAACGGAAACCGGTGCTCCAACGGGTTTTTTCCTATCTGGTGACCGACAGCATCCTGCTGTTCGACGCTTCGGTGTTCGAAAGCGGGAAAGCTTTATCCCTACGATGTGGAGGAGGAAATCCATGTGGTGGGGACGCCCCCTGCCCTCTCCCAGCTGCTGGAGATCCTGCTGGACAACGCGGTGAAGTATTCCCCGGAGTGGCGGAACCATCCCTCCGGTGGAAACGGCAGGCAGAAATGCAAAACTTTCTGTCTCCAATACGGGGCAGCCATACCTGAACAGGACCTTCACATTTTTGAACGCTTTGGGAGACCCTTCCCGCCAATCCACCGGAGGCCATGGCCTCGGCCAGCTATTGCCCGGAGCATCGTGGAGGTCCATAAGGGTAAAATTTGGGCAGAATGCCGAAATGGGCTCGTTATTTTACCGTTTCACTCCCCTGTGAGAAAAATAGCCGGAAAATAGGGCTATAAATTTTACGTCCATTCACAAAAGTTCATCTTTTTTCAACAATTTCACCAATCTGAGTTTCGGTATGTTGTTGCAGACTAACAAACTGAAGTGTAGTCTGCGGAAGCTGAAGAACAACATAATTGGAGGTCGTTGTTATTATGTTCGGCAACAAATTAGACAAAATCCCAAAATTGTGAAGGCGCGGAAAAGAAGCTGCTCTCATCAAGCTGGCAAAGGGACAAGGACAAGACTGTGAGCTGGCCGCCATCGCAGCCCTGGGCAAGATCGGCAAGGATGATTCCCTTCAATATCATGGTTCCCGATATGCTCATTGATGACGATCCGACGTCCGCATCGCCGCTGCCCTGGCCCTCGGCGGATGAAAACGCCCCATGCAAGCGCCCATCTGCGTTATTATCTTGAGCGTGAAAAGGACGCGCAAAAGTGGTTTACGGCCATCAAGCAGGCAATTACCAGCCTGGGCGGCAGCGACTGAGTTTCCTCTCTTTTTTTCCATCCATCTTCTGCTTGTAAGCTTTCCGGGTTTTCGGAGAGGCTTTTGTTTTTATCCTCCCCGGAACGGTTCTTTTTGATTCGCTGTTAGATAAAACACAGCCAGCCATACTAAAATTGGACTTTTTTAAGTGAGATGATATGACACATGCCTGCATAGGAAGTCCGGGTTCAAATCTCTCTGAAAACGGCCTTTCCCTATGCTTTCCGAAAAAGGACACAGGGGACCGCGTGCGGCAATTCGCATGCGATCCTGTGTCCTTTTCTATTCTCCTGCCTCCACAGACAGTTCTACCTTGGCACACCTGGTCTGCCAGCGCCCGGTTATGAATTTGACCATCAGCAGGCCCAGCTGCCGCTGTTCCACCTCTTCAGCACCAGGTTCAAATCTGTGCCTGGGTGATCACGTCCAGCATGGTACTCATCGTCGGCCAGCAGAAATGTGTGCCCTCGAACAGGGGAACGGCCACGCAGAAACGCTGCAGCTCCCCGCCCGGGACAGCTCCTGGGGATACCGACTGAGCCATTCCTCTTCGATTCAAGTATCCGCTAGACTTTCCCCGGCGGAACATGCCGGATTCTTCCAGCACCTTCATCTTTCCACCTGGGGGTTGATGGCGCTCCGGGTGCTGGTAGATCATTTAAGCTAGACGCCCTTTTGGGGCAGCGGCTTTCCGTCCAGGATTTCTCCGGAAGCAGGCTTGAGATATCCTCCCATCAGCTGCAGCAGGGTGCTCTTGCCGTAGCCGCTGGGGCCCCAACCCGCTCCCCTTTTCCCACGGAAAGGCTGATCTCCCGGAGAATCAAGGGGAATGTTCCTGATACCGGAAGCTCACGTTTTTGCTTCAAGTCGCATGAATACACCTCTCACCATCCTCGCAGCTCTCATGGGAGTTTCCCCACCGCATTCCTCCGTCCGCCAGGGGCAATACCGGCGCCCGCGGAAGCGCCTTGGCATAGGGCTGAAAGCAGGAACCGGCTGAAACCGTTTTGGGGCAGCGCGTTCCGACAGCGCCTTGGAATAGGGGTGGCGCAGCGCCTCCGGCCCCCTGAGGAAATCCCCGGAGGTTATGGTCTCCCTGTGGTTCTGCATAGAATATGCCACCCTGTCGGCCGCCCGAAGGCCAGATCGATGTCATGGGTGATGAGGACCACCCCTGCCCTCGTCCGCCCCCGAAAACATTGAAGAGCCTCCAGCGCCATCTCCAAATCCATGCCGGGCGTGGGCTCGTCCGCCAGAATCAAACTTGCCCCGCTGAGCACCGCCGTGGACACCGGCACCCTTCTGGCCATGCCGCCGGAAAGCTGAAACGGGTAAGGCGATCTACCGCCTCTGCCAGATGAAACCGATCGAACACCTCTCTCCCCTGTTGCTGGGACGGGAGTTCCTGTCACCTGCGGTCCCACCTTCATGGAAGGATCAGAAAGGTGACCGACTAGTGAACCCAGGGCAAATTCCTTTCCCCTGAGCCGTTCCATGTCCTTTTGCTCAAGGACTTTCCCTCCAGGGAAATCTCCCCTTCCACAGAGGCGTTTTCCGGCAGAAGGCCCATAACGGCATGGGCCAGCAAGCTTTTCCCGAACCGCTGAACCGGCTACCGCCATAAATTCCCGGCCTCACATCCAGGTTCAGGTTCGAAATCACCTTCAGGTCATTACTGCCCAGGCCCCCTGTCGTACATCCGGAAGGACAGGAGAGGTTTTTCACCTCCAAAACAGGCCCGGCGACAGCTGTGCTCTTTAGCTCCATTTCTCTCCCCCGGTTCATGCGCGCTGTATGGATCCATAATTTTTTCAAATTCTCTCCCAGCCGGTCAAACAGCAGAACAATCACTACCAGCATCAGCCCAAAAATGCCAGCCACCAGGCCCCCTGTAGAAAGGTATTTCATGGATTCGACAGGATGATGCTGATGGCGGCTGCTCGGAGACAGCCCAAAACCCAGGAAAGTCAGCGAAGATTCATGCATGATCGCGTGGGGAACATGAGGATGAGTCCGATCAGAAATTGGGGAACCATGTGGGGCAGAATGTGTTTCCCGTAATCCACCAGCTGCTGTGCCCCAGCTTGGGGAAACTCGATATATTGCTGTGAACGGATCTGCAGCACTCGTTGCGAATGATACGCGCAAGCCCCTGTCCATTGCGTCACCGCCACGCCGATCAGCACGCCCTTCGCCTTGCCGCAGGCAAATGCGATGAGGATCAACAAAACCGTGTGGGGAATTCCCATCACCAGGTCAATGAGCCAATTCATGGAAATGATCCAGCTTTTGTGGAGCGGTAGCCGCCGCCACCCCAACAATGAGGGCGATTACCGCGCTTACCGAGGAGGCCACTGTTCCACATGATGCTGATGGAAAGCCCCCTTGACCGTGCGCACCAGCATATCCCTCCCAACAGAATCGGTGCCGAAGGGATGTTCCCAGGAAGGCTGCAGCCTTTTTGGGAAAAATCAGCCTGCACCAGCTCATCCCCCCAGCAGGACGCCTGCAGAAAAATTCCGGCCAGAACCGCCAATCATTGCAGCAGCAGCAATGGTACGGGTTCTCCTGGTTGATTTTGAAGGCCTTATGTTTCATGGTCGAAGCCTTCCCTGATCTGCGGATCCGCAATGGAACAGATGATATTGGCAAAGCAGATTACCCACAAACACAAACACCGCTGCTGCAGGGTGATGCCAGAAGGGGAATGTCCGACCCCATTCCCGCGGCGGGCCGCGGCCCCAGGCCAGATGGGAAAACACATTTTCCGCCAGTACCAGACCCGCCGAACAGCTCGCTGAAGGAGCCGAACTGCATGGTGACTGCAGGCAGCAGGATGTTCCGCAGCCCATGCGCCGCAGCACCTGGAACCGGGATTCCCCTGGCCCTCGCAAACAGCACATAATCGCTTTCAGGACGTCCACCAGCTTTTTCCTGGTGTGCAGCGCTATATTGGCAAAGGACAAAAGCTCAGCGTGAGGGCAGGAAGGATTAGGTGATGAATCCGCTGCAGATGGTGGACCTGATCGGCGGCAGCCCCGGGGACGCTCATACCCATGTGGGGGAACCAGCCCAGCTGCACCGAAAAAGAGCATCAGGAACACGATGCCGATCCAAAAGGTGGGGATAGAACACATGGTCAGGCACAGCTTTTTGAGAATTTTATCCGGCCATTTTCCATGAAAATTTCCCATGATGCAGCCGATGGTGAAGCCAAGGATTCCAGAAAAGGCCCAGGCTGTCAGCATCAGCGCCAGAGAGTGCCAAAACTTTTCCCCAATGATATCCAGCACCGGCCTCCTGTAAATCCCAAGGGAGGTGCCGAAATCCCCGTGCAGGATGGAGCCCGCCACAGAAAAGAACCGCTCCAGCGGCGGCTTATCCAGGCCCCAGTATTCCGCGATTTTCTCACGCTGCTCCATGCTTTCGTTGGGCACGGCGCCCACATACTGCTGCACCCGGATCCACCGGCGACAGGCTGACCAGCACAAAACTGACGATGCTGATGGCAATCAGAGAAGCGTAACAAACCGAAGCGCATACCGCCTACATTCTTCAGATTCTTTTTCCGCTCATCTTCTCCCCCTCATCCTTCCTCATGAAAAAGGAAGACGGAAGCTGCTTCCGCCCTCCACCATATCATTCCGTCCGGGTCCACTCGGCCAGGAGCCTGCCACCAGCGGCCAGGGCTCCATGGGGCGTGAATTCTCTGCCGGCCGATATCCAGCCCGTCTTTCACGTAGTACAGGTGGGACATGTTGACATAGAAGGCCCAGGGCGCTTCCCCTCTCATAGAGGTGCCCGTGGTTCCGTCCCACTGAGCTTTCTTCCACCATTCAGGGATTCCTCCATGGATTTGGAATTCATGGCCCTGTCAAGGTATCCGTCCACCGTCCCGCTGGTAAAAAAATTCCGGGTTGTAAAAATCTATCTTTCCCGCGTTGCTGCTGTGAAAGAGCATATACGAGGTCATGGGACTGTCGGAGCCCCAGCCCACGATCATCGGCCGGAAAACATCCGTGCCACCGTATCGTTGGCGCTGACTCCCTCCACCGTGACGGCGATTCCCAGGTTTTCCCTTGCCTGGTTCGCCACCGACATGGCTACCGCCTGCCGCATGGAACCCCGCGAAATACATCAGGTTGAACGCCGCTTTCAGGCCGTCCTTTTCCCGGACGCCGTCTCCGTCGCTGTCCTTCCAGCCGGCCTCTTCCAGCAGCTGCACCGCATAGTCCACGTCCGTCTCAATCACATCTCCTCATTCCACCAGGGAAGCCGTCGTCGCATTCGGAATAGGCAGGATGCGCAAACCCGTTTAAGGCCTCGCTGATGATCCGGTCCCGGTCAATCCCATAGGACATGGCCTTGCGGACGGCCAGGTCGGAGGTGACGTTGTTGCCGATTTTGTAGCCGTCCTCCGTGGTTTTGCGCTTTCACTCCGGCAGGACAGGAAAGGTGATCCCCTGTTGTCCACAGAGGCCACGGAGACCACGCGCATTCCATCGATCTCCGTGCGGCCAGGGCTGCGGAGGTCAAAGCGATATCTACCTCTCCCGCTTTGGCAGCCACAAAGCGGGCGTCCTCCCTCCTGCACCAGGAAAACCGCCTTTGATGGCGGGCTGTTCCCCATAATAGCTCTCGTTTGCCTCTAAAATAAACTGCTGGCCCTTGTCCCACTGGGTCAGCCGGTAAGGCCCCTGAACCGATGGGCTCCATCCCGGAACTTGTCGGTATAGGAATCCTTCGGCACAATCCCCGCACCCGCCACCGTATAGATGAAGGTGACGCAGGGCCTGGTCATTTTAAACTCCACTGTGGAGCCGTCCAGTGCGGTACAGCTCTTCCATCATGGTGAGGTCCACATAGGTTGCCTTTTCTTTTTGTGGTATTGAAGGTGAACGCCACGTCTTCTGCGTCCAGCTTTTCCCCCATTGCTGAAGGTCACGCCGTCCCGGAGCTGAAAGCGTCCAGGTCAGGCCGTCCTCACTCATGCTGTAGCCGGTGGCCAGGTCGTTTTCCAGCTGGTTTCACCGTTTACCTTGACCAGCGTACTGAACAGCGGCGAACCGGAATAGCCGAAACCCCGCAGGGGGTCCCAGGTATCGGATCGCTGGAAAACCCGATCGTCACCTCCCGTTTTCCCAGGGTATTCTCCCCCTGAACCGGACCCCTCTATCGTACCGGCGGAGGAAGCTGTTCCCGGCTGTGCCTCGCCCTGCGTCCCCTTTCCCAAATTCGTACCTGAATCCCCGGAAGGAGCGCATCCTGTCAGGAGCGCGGTTGTGATTACGGGCGGCGGCCGCCCTTACTATTTTTTCATTTCTGCTTTCCCTCTTTCCCGTCCTGGCTTTTTCCCGTCATAAAAAAGAAGGCGCAACAATTCTGTTGCACCTTCCAGCGCCCAAACAGCCTTCTTTGGCTGTAAATCCTTCAAAACATTGAGCAGTGAAACCGGGTTTGCTCCTGCAAACAAAGACGGCTTCCGCCGCTTTTCCGAGGTTATCGTAGCATGCAGGCAGCGATTTTGTCAACCGTCCGCCTGGTTTCAAAACGAAATTTAGGCATAACAGCTAAATTTCATCAGGTTAAAGCAGACTCTACATGCAGCTATTTTCCAGGAAATTCCCACCGCAGCCTACAGCCTAAACAGCGCCGGGCGGCGCGCCCTGCTTCCGGTACGCCCTAGGGCTGCAGCCGTAGAAACTTTTGAACGCCGAGGAAAAATGCTCTACCGAGGAATAGCCCAGCAGTTCCGCTATGGCGGGACGCTTCTGCCCTCGTCGGAAAGCAGGAGCACCGCAGCCGACATCCTGGCCTCGGTCTTTTCTGGAGAAAGGTCTTTCCGTAAAGCTTCTTCAGCAGGCGTTCCCGTCTGCCTGGCGCCAAGCCCCAGCCTGTCCGCCAGTTCCTCCAGGGAAAGGCTCTGGTATTCATAGAGAAAATAATCCTCGATGATCACCGCCGATTTCTCCGTCAGAGAGGAGCGGCCTGCCGGAGCGTCGGTTCCGGCGTATTCCACGCTTCTCACCAGCTTCACCACCAGGGATTTCAGCAGCGCCTCCGCTTGAATCACGTATCCTGTCCGGCGCTGCTCCAGCTCCCCTCAAACACCTCCTCCAGCAGAACGCCCACCGCTGGGGTATCTCTTCCGAACCAGAAGGAGGTGCGGGCAAAGGCCCTGAGCACTGCTTCCTCCCCGGGAGCCCGGCCGCCGTGCCTGCGCCCTTCCTCCAGCTTGAAATAGACGCAGTATTCGCACATGGGGTCCCGGCCGTCCGGCGTCTGCGCGTGTTCCGTGGGGACCGGTTACATAGAGCGTGCCGGGAGAAATTTCATACCGCCTGCCGCCGACCTGCGCTGTCCCGTATCCGGAGGCAATATAATGAATTTCAAAGCTCCCCCCGCCATGGCTGTGGCTGGGGATGGTGCGCCGCATGCTCATAAACCAGGTTCAGTACCTGGAAGACAGCGCCTCCCAGGAAAAGCTCAGATCCAAATCACCGAAGCCCACCCGCATCGCAGAAACCTCCTCTTTGCTTCCAGTGTAGCATATGCGCGGAAGCGAGACAAGCAAAAACCTGCGCTGACACGACAAAATTCCTGTAAGTAGTCGATTCCCTCTAATACTTTTTTTTTCTCTTCCACACTATAATGGAGACAACAGGAACGGCCAGGAACTATGAGGGCACGTTTCAAAACCGATACGTTATTTGTGGGGAGGTTGTCAATATGGAAGGAAACAGAAGCATGAAGGGCGCGGTTCTGCCAGGAAACAGCACGGTGGAACTGCGGATTTTGAGATTTTAAACCCGGCCACGGCGAGGTGCTGATTCAGACCAAGGCCACCACAATCTGCGGAGCGACATCCGGTGTATCCACCGGGAACACGTGGGCAAGGGGCCGGAGGGCTACATTCCCGGCACCATCGCAGGCCATGAGCCCCTGCGGCGTCATCGTGAGGAGGGCGAGGGGCTCAGGCGTTTCCACAAGGGGGACCGGGTGATCGTCTACCACATTTCCGGCTGCGGCCTGTGCAACGACTGCCGGCGCGGCTATTACATCTCCTGCAAAGCCCCCTACCGCCGGGCATATGGCTGGCAGCGCAACGGCGGCATGGCCCCCTACATTCTGGCGGAGGAAAAGGAGTTTGATCGCTCTGCCCGACAGCCTGACCAGGACGGCGCTCAGGTGGCATGCGGCTTCGGCACGGTCTACGAGGCCATCGAAAGATCGGCGTGAGCGGAAACGACGCCGTGCTGGTAACCCAGGCCCTGTAGGTCTGGCGGCCTCATGCTCTGCCGGGCCATGGGCGCCAATCTGCTCATTGGCGTGGAGACCAACGAAGCCCGGATCGAGCTGGCCAAAAAGCTGGGGCTTGCGGATCATGTGTTCTGCTCTCCCGAGGGGCGCTGGAAAAGGTTCTGCAGCTCACGGGAGGAAACGGCGTGGAGCGCCCATCGACGCCAGCGCCAGCGACCCGTGGCCGCAGCTGGCCATCCGGGCGACGCGGGATCGGGGGAAAATCGCCTTCGTAGGGGGAAGGCGGCACCTGCACCTTCGAACCCAGCCCGGACATCATCCACGGGCAGAAGACTATCTACGGCTCCTGGGTGACCTCTTTGTGGAAAAATGGAGGAGCTGGTGGAGCGGCTGGTACGCTGGGGGATCCACCCTGAGGAGCTCATCACCCACGAATTCCCGTTGGAACAAGCCTCTGATGCCTATGCCCTGATGGCGGAGGCAGCTGCGGCAAAGTGGCCGTGGTGTTCGAATAAATCCGGAGCAAGAGCCGGACTTCGGCCCGGCGCAGAAAGAAAGGATGAGGAAAAACCATATGAAGGAAGAAAGCATCCAACAGGAACGGATTCCCCGCCGTATTCTGCCGGGCGGCGATGCTGTGCCCGCCATTGGCCTGGGCACTTTCGGTTCCGACAAATACGGCCCAGAAGAGGTGGCCCGGGCCGTTTACGGGGGAATTCGCCAGGGCTACCGGCTCATCGACTGCGCCGCGGTCTATCAGAATGAGGCCCAGGTAGGCGAGGCGCTGGAACATGCTCTGAAGAAGGGCTCGCCAAGCGGGAGGAGCTGTTCCTCATTTCCAAGGTCTGGAACGACAGGCATGGAGAGGGCGAGGTGTCGCCTTCCTGCAGGCAGAGCCTAAAGGATCTGCGGCAGGATTATCTGGACCTCTATCTGGTGCATTGGCCCTTTCCCAATTATCATGCGCCCGGCTGTTCCGGCGACGCCAGGAACCCCTGATTCCCGTCCCTTCCGCGTACAGGAATTCATGAAGGTATGGGCCCAGTGCGAAGAGCTGGCCGGCGCGGGGCTTGCACGGTACATCGGCATGTCCAACATGACCATTCCCAAGCTGGAAGCTGTGCTGCCGCTGTGCCGCATCAAGCCGGCCTTTCTGGAAATGGAGCGCATCCCTCCTTCCAGCAGCCCGAGCTGTTCCAATATGCGCTGGACCACGGATTCAGCCCATCGGCTACTGCCCCATCGGTTCCCCCTCCCGTCCCGAACGGGACCGGGACGCCGGGGACGTAGCGGACACAGAGCTGCCGGAGATCGCGGAGATTGCCCGCGCCCACGGCATCCATCCCGCCCTGGTTTGTCTGAAATGGGCTGTGCAGCGAGGCCAAATCCCCATCCCCTTTTCCGTCAAGGAGCCCCAATACCGGAGCAATCTGCAGGCCGTCACCGAGGACCCCTATCTGAAGCGGGAGATGGAGTCCATCCGCCGGGCTGACAGGAACTGCAGGCTGGTAAAAGGCCAGGTCTTTCTGTGGCCCCATGCCGGGAGCTGGGAGGATCTCTGGGATCCGGACGGGAGCATCTCATGCTGAGAGGAATTCCAAGGCTTTTGTCGCCCGAGCTGCTGAAGGTGCTCTGTGAAATGGGCCATGGAGACACGCTGGTACTTGCAGACGGAATTTCCCCAGAAATGCCTATGGAGAACATGCGCGGATAGTGCGCATGGACGGCCTGGGTATCCCGGAGCCTCCAGTTCCATCCTGCCCTTCTTTCCCCTGGACAGCTATGTGGAGAAGCCCCTCACCCTGATGCAGCTTGTTCCGGGAGATCCGGTGAAAACTCCCATTTGAACGTCTATGAAGTGCCTTTGCGGAGCAATACGATCCCCGCGGAAAACTGGCGATCGGGCATTTGGACCGCTGTACCTTTTACGAAAAAAGCCCGCCGGGCCTACGCCGTGCTCGCTACCGGTGAAACAGCCCTGTACGCCAACCTGATCCTGCAGAAGGGCGTGGTACAGAACGGACCGGGAGGCCGCGGGAGACTGAACGGAAAACACAGTGCGTACGCCCTCTGCAGAGGTGCTTCGCCCTGTATTTGAAACAGAGAGGAATCAGAGTATGGACTGACAATGGAGCAAATCAACCAAGTCATCGCCGCAGGTCCCTACCGGGACGATTGGGACAGCCTGCTTTCCCCACCCGGCGCCGGAATGGTTTACCAAGGCAAAATTCGGCATTTTTTATCCACTGGGGCGTCTATTCCGTCCCGCCTTCGGCAGCGAGTGGTATCCCAGGAACATGTATCTCCAGGGCTCTCCGGAATTCGAGCACCACGTGAAAACCTACGGCCCCACAAGGACTTCGGCTACAAGGACTTTATCCCCCTGTTCTGTGCGGAACGCTTCGATCCTGCCGCGTGGGCAGAGCTTTTCCGGGAAGCGGGAGCCCAGTATGTGGTCCCCGTGGCAGAGCATCACGACGGATTCCAGATGTACAAGAGCGATATTTCCCACTGGAACGCCGCTGAAATGGGGCCGAAACGGGATGTGCTGGGAGAACTCAGCCGGGAATTGGCCAAACAGGGCCTGACACTGGGAGCCTCTCACACCGGGCGGAGCATTGGTTCTTCCTGGGCCACGGCAAAGAATTTGACAGCGACGTCAAGGAGCCTCTGCAGCGCGGCGACCTTTACTGGCCGGCCATGATGGGAGGGCGGCATCGACGACCTGTTCAGCCAGCCAGAGCCGGACAGGGAATATCTGGAAGATTGGCTGCTGAGGACCTGCGAGCTCATCGACAGCTACCGCCCCAAGCTGCTCTACTTCGACTGGTGGATCCAGCACCGGGCCTTCAAGCCCCATCTGAAAAAGCTGGCCGCCTACTACTATAACCGTGCTGAAGAATGGGCGAGCAGGTGTTGGGATCAAGCGCTACGACGCTTTCCTGTTCGGCACGGCGGTGGTGGATGTGGAGCGCGGGCAATTTTCGGAAACCAAAAGCTACCCCTGGCAGACCGACACGGCGGTGGCGCTGAACTCCTGGTGTTATACCGAGGGCAACCGTTATAAGCAGGCTTCCGATATTCTCTGCGACCTGATGGATATTGTTAAAAATGGAAACCTGCTGCTGAATATCGGCCCCAGGGCGGACGGGACCATCCCTCAGGAAGACGCTTCCATTCTCCGGGAAATCGGGGATTGGCTCAGGACAAACGGAGAGGCCGTCTACTGCGCCCGGCCCTGGAAAAAAAAATTCGGGGAAGGCCCCACCCAGGTGGCGGACGGACAGTTTTCCGACAGCGTGAAAAGGAATTCAACCTCTGCGGACATCCACGGTGAATGGAGACGCGCTCTATGCCGTTGTTCTCAAGGGGGATCCTCTGGGAGAATACCATTTTACCCTGCTGAGCGAGCTGGGGAGATCTGCAGTTCCGCGGGCTGATCCTGTTCCGTGGAAGTCCTGGATTCCGGCGCAGCTGCACCTGGACCAGGGATCGGGCGGCCCCTGCATGTCAGGACGGACGCCCCTCAAGGAAATTCCCATCGTCTTCAAGATTTGATGGGCTGAGTTTCAAACGGACTTGTTTTGATATGTTTAGGCTACAGAGATGGAAAGGGATCATCTCTGTGCCTTTCACTGTTTTGTGCGCCTTATTGACTCAGCCCAGGCCGGAACTGGTTCAGCCAGGCAAGTTCCGCGAGACGATCAATCGGACAGCACGCCTTCCGCCTTTTGGGCCCATCACGGTGGAGGATGACGGACGCGGTATTCCGGTCGGATGAATCACAAAAGCCGGAAAGTCTGCACTGGAGGTTGTATACACGGTGCTTCATGCCGGCGGAAAGTTTGGCGGCGGCGGATATAAAGGTATCCGGCGGTCTCCACGGAGTAGGAGCATCGGTTGTAAATGCCCTATCCACGAAGCTTTCTGTTGAGGTATACAAGGATGGACAGATTTACAGTCAGAGTTATAAGATTGGCAAGCCGGATGAACCGGTCAAGGTTATCGGTAAGTGTTCTGCCGAAAACGCGGAACGAAGGTTACCTTCCATCCGGATCCAACGATCTTTGAGGAAACCGTCTATGATTATGATACGTTAAAACAGCGTCTGCGTGAGACAGCCTTTTTGACAAAAGGATTAAAATTGTGCTCTCCGACGCCAGAGTGGATCCGGTGCATACACGAATTTCACTATGCCGGCGGTATCAAAGAATTTGTTACTTACTTAAACAAGAGCAAAGAAGCACTTTATCCGGATGTCATTTACTGTGAAGGAACCAGAGATGGTGTTTATGTTGAAGTTGCCATGCAGCATAATGATTCCTACAATGATGCAACCTATAGTTTTGTAAATAACATCATTACACCGGAAGGTGGTACACACCTCGCCGGATTCCGTAATGCGTTGACGAAGACTTTCAATACCTATGCGCGTGCGAATAAGATTTTAAAAGATTCGGAACCGGCGCTCACCGGAGACGATATCCGCGAGGGACTCACGGCGATCATCAGCATCAAGATCGAGGAGCCGCAGTTCGAGGGACAGACCAAGCAGAAGCTCGGCAACAGCGAGGCGCGAGGCGCCGTTGACTCGGTTGTCAGCGAGCAGCTCACCTACTTCCTGGAGCAGAATCCTACGGTGGCGAAGACACATCTGTGAAAAATCACTGCTCGCGCAGCGCGCGAGGGAAGCGGGCGAGAAAAAGCGCGTGATCTCACCAGAAGAAAGACTGCACATTGAGGGAATGTCTCTTCCGGGAAAATTAGCAGACTGTTCGGACAAAGACCCGAAGAACTGCGAGATTTTATCGTAGAGGGAGATTCCGCCGGTGGTTCCAAAGACGGCGAGAAGCCGTGCAACGCAGGCAATCCTTCCGCTTCGCGGTAAGATTTTGAATGTGGAGAAGGCAAGACTTGATAAAATTTACGGAAATGCTGAGATTAAAGCGATGATTACTGCGTTTGGTACCGGTATTCATGAAGATTTTGATATCAGTAAATTAAGATATCATAAGATT
>VOFB01003916.1_pt1 | contig 36261 bp, 60 predicted proteins | sample 5384141 | NCBI WGS metagenome assembly VOFB01 (sample SAMN12384721, study PRJNA508395) | human gut metagenome | isolation source: healthy gut A | host: Homo sapiens
TATTTCGCCAGTGACTACATGGAAGGTGCGCATCCTGCGATCATGAAAAGCTGATGGAGACAAACCTGGAAAACAGTGGGCTATGGTCAGGATCCATATACAGAAGATGCGAAAGAAAAGATCAGAAAAGCCTGCAATGCGCCGGAGGCAGAAGTATTCCTGCTGGTTGGCGGAACACAGACCAATGCCACAGTAATCGATGCACTTTTGAAATCCTATCAGGGAGTTGTGGCTGCGGATACAGGTCATATTGCAACCCATGAATCTGGCGCTATTGAATTTGGTGGACATAAGGTTCTGACAGTACCGCAGAAAGATGGAAAAATCTCTGCACAGCAGATTGAGAAGTTGGTGAAGGATTTCTATGATGATGCCAATTATGAGGCATATGGTAATGCCCGGGATGGTATATATTTCTCAGCCAACAGAATATGGTACCCTGTATTCAGAAGAAAATTAGCAGCTCTCAGCAAAAGTCTGCCGGAAAATCATCTTCCCTTTATGTGGATGGCGCCCGCCTTGCCTATGCACTGGCAAGCCCGGAGAATGATGTGACTCTCACTGATCTGGCAGAACTTAGCGATGTATTTTACATTGAGGAACTAACTGCGGAGCATTGTTTGGAGAAGCAGTGGTTTATACCGCAGAAAGGACGGATTCCTCATTTCTTTACGATCATCAAGCAGCATGGAGCATTGCTTGCCAAGGGACGGATCGCAGGAATCCAGTTTGGTGAACTGTTTACGGACGGGCTGTACCTGCGGATCGGCAAACCTGCAATGGAAGCTGCAGAGCAGATCAAGGATGCACTGAAGAAATATGGATATCAGCTTTCTCTGGATACGCCTACCAACCAGATCTTCTGTATTGTGTCTAATGATGTAATGAATAAAATAGCCCAGGATGTGGGTTCGGTTCTGGGAGAAGTATGATGAGACACTCTGTGATCCGCTTTGCCACAAGCTGGGCTACGACTATGGAAGATACACAGAAACTGATTCAGATTCTGGAAAAAAATAAATAAGAAAAAATCAATAGTCAGTTGATTCAGGCAGTATCAGGGCAATGGTACTGCCTTTTTCGCTGCTCTGGGTTACTTTTACCTGGCCGTTGTGCTGTCTGGCAATCTCGCTTACAAGAGCAAGCCCCAGACCTGCACCGCCCATGGCGCGGCTACGGGATTTGTCCACACGGTAGAAGGGATCAAAAATTTTTTCCTGATTTTCAGGGGAGATACCGATGCCTGTGTCAGTTACCTCAGGACTGCAGATTCTGCAGAATGAATGCTTACAGTAACGGAACCGGAAGGCCGGTTATATTTGATCGCATTTTCAACCAGATTATAGACTGCCCGGTACAGAAGGATATAGCTGCCTGTAACAGTACAGTCACCTTCTGTCTGAATAAGCCGGATCTGATGCTTTTCTGCAACCGGGTCCAGATCGCAGAAAACCTCTTCTGTGAGTGCTGCAAAGAGAAATAGTGTCAGAACGCCCTACTGTTTGAAGACCTGTCATGTCCAGCAGGATTTCCGCAAGGTGGGAAAGCCGGCCGATCTGTTCCTGAAGCATAGTGAAAAGTCTGTCGTATTCCTGGGGTGTGTGTTCCGGTTTTTTGTAAAAAACTTCCAGATTTGTCTGCATTACAGCTAAGGGTGTGCGAAGCTCATGTGCTGCACTTGCCACAAACTGTTTCTGTGCAGAGAAGGCATTGTCCAGGTGGGCAAGCATGTCATTAAAGGATCTGGTCAGACGTGAGATTTCATCCTCTGAGAGTGGGACTTCCAGCGGTTCAGACAGATTCTGTGCCTGTACCTGGCGGATCCTGTCGCTGAATCTGCGCAGGGGGGTCAGGGCTCTTCTGGTGACAAACCAGGTACAGATACTGCTGAGAAGAATAATGATACCTGTGGCAATCATGCTCTGGAACAAAAAATTGTTTTTGGTATTCTGGATCTGGTTTTCCAGATCAGGGATGAGGATTTTTGGATCTACATTGATGGAGATCGGGTTTGAATTATCGGGGTGACCAGAACCACATAGTCGGAGATCCCTTCCAGGCCGGTCACAGCAGAACGGCTGATGAAGAAATACATCAGTGCACAGGCTGTGATAACCAGCCCGGAGATCAGCAATGTGAGCCGCCACTGGAGAGAGAGCCTGCGGGGGGAAAGTTTTTCTGAATAAAATTTCATAGATAAATCCTTTCGTTTCATTATAATGACATAGTAGTATTTGAAATCTGAAAATATTTATTGTACAGATATGAATGATTTTTATTCTTCCAGAATATATCCCTGTCCAATCTTATTTTGTATAGGATCATATCAAGGGCAGTTCGCAGTTTTTTTTCTTAAAGAAGAAATATGCACCCGGATGGAATTACTGAAGCTGTTGACACTTCCGTCCCAGAGATGCTCGATCATTTCCTCAGGGCTGATGATCCGGTTGCGGTGAAGCAGAAAATATTCCAGAAGTGCGCTTTCTTTCCTGGTGAGAGCCAGAGGCGTGCCATCTACACTGGCTTCTCTTGTACGTGTGTCAAAGGTAATGCGGCTGCATCTCAGGCAGACATCCTCCTGGATAAATTTGCGTCGGGTAAGGCTGCGGATGCGGGCTTCCAGCTCTTCGAAATGAAATGGCTTGGTGAGGTAATCGTTGGCTCCCAGATCCAGCCCCTCTACCTTATCCTGGATCTGTACTCTTGCGGAGAGTATGAGAACAGGAGTATTGGTATTGAAGGTACGGAACTGACGCAGGATTTCCAGACCGTCAATGCCAGGAAGGTTCAGATCCAGAAGGATCAGATCGTAGTTTTCAGTCGTACATAATTCCAGCCCTTCGTCTCCGTCTAGGCAGGTATCGGTTTCATATCCATCCATACGCAGCCCCTCTGCGATCGAACGGCAGAGCTGCTCTTCGTCTTCTATAATTAAATGTGCATGATAGTCTCCTTTTTGAATTTCTAGATTTATAGTTTTATCATAGCACACGAAGTATAAAATTCGCATTTTGTGTCTGCTTTTTCAAATTCATAAAAATCTGCTCAAATTCATAAAAAATCACACAAAACACTTGTTCTGATACAAGAAATATATTATAATAGAAAAAAGAACAATATGCTCTTGAAATTTGGACGGTCGAAATAAGCAATAAGTGAGTGTACATAATGAGTTTAGATAATAATTCTCATTCAGTGTTTTTATTTGATTCTGGTTATGAAATATAGCAGAAAGATGCTGGACGATAAGATGTCAGAGAGAACAAAAGAAATCTTTGAAATATAGCACCTGTTGAAACAATCCATCAGTATATAGAGAGTCAGGGTGAGAAAGATAAACCGGGCAGTAAAAATAAGGATCTATCCAAATAAAGAACAGATAACCCAGATAGAGAAGACAATCGGCTGCAGTCGTTTTCTCTATAACCGGATGCTTGCGGATAAGATCCGTCATTATCAGGAAGAAAAAAAGATGCTGAAAAATACGCCGGCCGGATATAAAAAAGAATATCCATGGCTGAAAGAGGTAGATTCTCTTGCGTTGGCGAATGTACAGTTAAATCTGGAAGGGGCTTTTCCGGAAATTTTTCCGGGAACCGGGAGTGGGCTTTCCGCATTATAAATCAAAAAAACACTCGCGGAAATCCTATACAACGAATATGGTAAATGGGAATATCTGTCTGCAGGACAGGTTCCTGAAACTGCCAAAGATGCAGCCGGTAAAAATAAAACTCCACCGTATGATCCCGGAGGGATGGAAGCTGAAATCAGTGACTGTGAGCAGGGAACCGTCCGGAAAATATTTTGCCAGCCTGCTGTTCGACTGTGAAAACCAAACAGCGGAGAAAAGACAGGCGGAAAAATTCCTGGGGATGGATTTTGCCATGCATGGGATGTGTGTATTTTCTACCGGTGAAAGAGCCGGATATCCCATGTTTTACCGGAATGCAGAGAAAAAACTTGCCCGGGAACAGAGAAAACTTTCCAGATGTGAAAAGGGCAGCCGTAACTATCAGAAACAGAAGAAAAAGGTTGCTTTATATCATGAAAAGATAAAGAACCAGAGGAAGGATTTCCAGCATAAGCTCAGCCACAGCCTTGCAGAAGACTATGACGCAGTATGTGTGGAGGATCTGAACCTGAAGGGGATGGCCGGAGGCCTGCATTTCGGAAAAGGGATACAGGATAACGGATACGGTCAGTTCCTTTCCATGCTTGGATATAAGCTGGAAGAACGTGGAAAATATCTGATAAAAGTAGACAGATATTTTGCATCCAGTAAGATATGCAGTGTATGCGGGCATAAGAAGAAAGAACTGGCATTATCAGAACGGATATACCTATGCGAATGTGGAAACCGGATGGACCGGGATGTGAATGCGGCGGTCAATATTCTGAAAGAAGGAAAAAGAATATATAAAAAATGTGCATAATAGCACAGAAAAGATCCATAACCGGATAAAAAAAGAACCGCGGGACACGCGGGGATAGCCTGTTTTAGCTTTGCCCTGAAGGGCAATTGAGCAGGAAGCCCCCACTTCAAAATCTGTAAGATTTAGGTGTATTAAGTGTGACATCTATGGGAGGTATTGTAACTGCACATGCAGAGGAAAACTCTTTCAGTGCCTGCAGAGGAAGCCGGTGCAGGTGCGGTTCAGATGGATGGAAAGGATGCTCAGGCAGCAGAAGATGGCAGTGTGGCAGCTTCCGAGGGCTTGATCGCAGGGATCTTTCAAACCGTCAGAGATTGCTCAGCCGGCACAGGATACTTATGAATATCCATTCCTTGGAATGAAATTGGGATTTCCAAAGATCTGAAAGAGCAGATGGAGAAGAAGAACATTTCCATGTTTACAGATGAGATGGAATGACAATGCAGATGCAGTCACATATGCTACAGCAAGCTGGTGCACCCTGACAGATGAGCAGAAGGATGCAGAGGTGGACAAGATGGGCACCGGATATGACGACTGGCTGAAAAGTCTCAGCAGAGTAGGTGTGATCGGAATGTATGATGAGGAATCCCAGAAAGATCTGGATAGGATTACCGGCTGCACATGAGAGCATAAAGAACTGGGCACCAGCAGTGATGGCAAATATAAATATTATCTCAGCACAAACAAGGATGCGGATGCAGACCTGTTAAGGGATGTGGAGGGGATTGAGGTAACACTTACAGAAATGACTCCTTCCAGATGCTCTCTGCATTTGACCAGCCACAGGATACTTCTGACAGTACAGAGGCGACTGAAGGAACAAATGTAGGTAAATTTGAAACAACAGGAGTTGATGGAAAAACTTACACACAGGATATCTTCAGCAAATATGATCTGACTATGGTAAATATTTTCACCACCTGGTGTTCTCCATGTCAATGAGATTCCTGATCTGGAGAAACTTTATCAGGAGATGAAGGATAAAGGTGTGGGAGTAGTAGGCGTGACACTGGATACAGTAGGCAGTGGTGGAAAGCAGGATGAGGAAGCAGTGAAAAAGGCTCAGGTACTTCAGGAGAAAACAAAGGCATCCTTATCCATTCCGATCCCGGATTCCGGAATGATGAACGGACGTCTCAATGGAATCTCTGCTTTCCCGGAAACCTTCTTTGTTGACAAAATGGAAATATTGTAGGAGAAACATATTCCGGAAGCCATAGTCTGGACGAGTGGAAAGAAATCGTAGAAAAAGAGTTGGAGAATGTCACAGAGGGAAAATAAATGAATAAATTAAAAACCAGCAAAATATGGAACAGTAAATGGCCGGCTGTGATTCTTATGCTTGTGGGAGTCTGTCTTTATGGGATATGGGATTTCCGCGGAGAGCTGGCAGTGGTGTTTACAAAAAGCCATTAATATCTGTATGGAATGTGTGGGAATTGGATGATTTAACAGAATCAGGTAAGTTCCCCTGCGGAGGTTGCAAATATCCGTCTGACTGAAACATTGTCATAAGATAAGTCTGTGGATAAGATATGAATAGAAAGAAAATAAATTATCATGAGTAATAAAAGAACAGCGATAACAAAAGTAATAAGAAACAAAACACAAAAATATGAAGATCAATGAGTGGCCCCGCCACGGAATCCAAGCACTGTGGGCGTTCATTACAAACAGTCATGTTACCGGCTTTGTCACAGGCAAAATTTACACAGGCAAATTGAAAAATGCCTGTGCTCCGGGCCTGAACTGCTATTCCTGCCCCGGTGCTGTTGGTGCCTGTCCTATCGGTTCTCTTCAGGCTGTGATAGGGAGCTGGAATTTCAAAATGGCTTATTATGTGGTGGGATTTCTTATCTTCATCGGAGCTATGGTGGGAAGGCTGATCTGCGGTTTTCTCTGTCCCTTCGGATTGATTCAGGATCTGCTGAATAAGATTCCGTTTCCTAAGAAAATCCGCACATTCAAAGGCGACAAGCTGCTTCGTAAGCTGAAATATGTGATTTTTGCAGTATTTGTGATCCTGCTTCCATTGTTTCTGGTGGATATAATGGGCCAGGGAGCACCCTATTTCTGTAAGCTTATCTGCCCGGCAGGAACACTGGAGGGCGGACTGCCACTGGTACTTCTGAATAAATCCATGCGTAGTGCACTGGGCTGGCTGTACATATGGAAGAATGTGATCCTTGTCATAACAATCATTCTTTCCATTTTAATCTACCGTCCGTTTTGTAAATATATCTGTCCCTTTGGGAGCACTTTTATTCCGTATTTAATCCTGTGTCCCTGTATAAATACAGAGTGGATAAGGATAAGTGTATAAAATGCGGAAAATGTGCAAAAAGCCTGCCAGATGATCGTAGACCCTGTGGAAAACTCCAACAGTCCGGAATGTATCCGTTGTGGAAGATGCCGCAAAGTCTGTCCGACAGATGCAATCCAGTGTGGAATCAGAAGAAAATAAAGTGATACCAGAGGTATGTATAGAACTGCTATCAGTCAAAATTATTCGGGTTCAGCCATGAGCCTGTGAATAAAAAAGATTGATAATAACAGATATGGAAAAGGGATACCTGACAGATTATAAAAAGTAGTCTGCCAGGTATTTTTGTATGTTTTTATTAAAAATGTACAAAAATATCGAAAAATATATAAAAACTGGTAGAATCATATTGTGAAAATACAGAACAGAAAATGAGGTGACTGTATGGCAAAGAAGAGAAAAAACCGAAGATGGAATTCCGCTATTACCAGATGCCTGCCGGAAGTCCGATTCTGGCTCTTCTGGGGCAGAAGTGGGTTCAGAATTATGGAAATGATGTGGATTATCTTCATTTTCATAATTATCTGGAGATTGGTTTCTGTTACGAAGGGGATGGAGTTATGGCGTTTGGTGAGGCTAAAATGCGGTTTTCGGGAAGAGAATTTACGGTGATTCCACCCAATTATGCTCATACGACTAACAGTGATCTGGGTACGGTCAGTAAATGGGAGTATCTTTTTCATAGATGTGGAAGGTTTTATGAAAAAATTTCTGAACAATCCGGTAAAGGCTGAAAAAATGATTCAGAGAATATATTCTAAGGCTTTATTTCTGAAAGAGAATGAGTCCCCCCTCTATAGCTGCAAAAATTCTTAAGATCATGAATATCATGCGTGAGGAGAAGAATTTTATATTGAAGAATCCAGTGGAGTTCTTGCGGCATTACTAGTAGAAATTGCCAGACTGAACCGGGCTTCACCGGAAGACAGGGTGGAAGAGGAAACAGGGAAACTTACAAATATGATCACCCGCGTACTGGATTTTGTTTCTTATCACTATATGGAGGATATCCGGATAGAGGATCTGGCGAAGATCTGCCATATCAGTGAAAACTCATTTCAGAAGAGTGTTTACATCGCATATGAAGGTAAGTCCTCTGGGTATATTAATTCTGTGCGGATTCATACTGCCTGTGAATTTCTGCAGAAAACAGATACACCGGTGGCAGATATTGCGCACAAATGTGGTTTCACGACCAATTCAACGTTTAACCGGAACTTCAGACAGATAATGGGAGTGACTCCGGTTGAATGGAGAAAACGGCCGGAGAATTATGAACAGCAGCTTTTGGATTTCGATATTCATTCAGAGGAAGGATGGTAAAAAGTTATGAACTATAAGATTGTGGAGCAGGTATCAAGAAAGAAAAAAAGAGTATGTCCGGAGTCCTGTGTGTGGTAATGATTATTTTTGCAGTGCTTTTTGTGGTTATGGGAATCACGATTTCCCAGGCATTTATGCTTCCGGGATTTCTGCTTGCAGGGCTGTATTTTGTCTTTGATATATTCAGTCAGAAGGATTATGAATACATGATGGAAAACGGTCAGTTTGAAATAGATGTGATCTATGGCAAGAAGTATCGCAAAACAGCTCATATACTGGAACTGAGTAATCTGGAGACAGTGGCACCGCACTGGCATGAAAGTGTTGCAAGGTATCAAAAAGAATGGTGGAACGGAGAAGCTGAAAAAATACGATTATACCTCTTATGATGAAGATACTCCTTATTATACAATGATGATCATCCGGGAAGACGGGCACAAAATAAAACTGCTTCTTGATCTTAATGAGGAACTGCTTCATGCGATGAAAACACAATATCCTGAAAAAGTCTATTTTGCATAAAATGAATTAAAAACTGTAAAATATGTACAAAAAATTGAACGGAAAATTTATGAAATAATAAAAAGGTCATTTTTAAAGACAAAAATATATATTTTTTGTCTAAAAGTGGCCTTTTTGTTAAAAATTACATAGAAAAACATAGTAAATGAGAAAGTGAACAAAAAATATATTTTTAAATATTTTTAATAGTGCAAAATACATAAAATGGTCGAAATTGCACATTATGTGTGCGGTTATGCAAACTATACCTGAAAATCGGATGCTATAATCAGCTTACAAGCAATTCGGAAGAAAGAATAAGCTTAATAAAGGAGGATATAATATGAGAAAAAATTACTCGCAGTATTAATGACCGGTGCTATGGTAGCATCCTTTGCAGGATCAGCTACAGCTGTTTTTGCGAAATCTGATGATGACAACAAGTTAACTGTATGGGCGTGGGATCAGAACTTTAACATCAAGGCCATGCAGATCGCAGGTGAGCAGTATGCAAGATCACGAGGGATTCAAGGTAGATGTGGTAGAGACATCTTCTGATGACTGCCAGACAAAACTTACAACAGCAGCTAACGCTGGTGACTACAGCACACTTCCGGACATCGTTCTGATGCAGGACAACAGCTATCAGAAATATCTGAAGAGCTATCCGGATGCATTCACAGATCTGAAAGATATCAACATTAACTGGGATGATTTTGGTAAACTGAAACAGTCCTACTCCATGGTAGATGATACACACTACGGAGTTCCGTTTGATAATGGTGCTGTTATTGCATGCTATCGTACAGATATCCTGGACGAAGCAGGATATACACTGGATGATCTACAGACATCACATGGACCAAGTTCATGGAAATCGGAAAAGATCTTCATGAAAAAACCGGTAAATACCTCCTTACAAGCGAAGCTACAGGCGGCGATACTCTGATGATGATGATGCAGTCTTGTGGAGCTAACTTCGTAAACGAAGACGGCGAAGCTTATATCGTTGGAAACGATGTTGCAGAAAAATGCATCAACCTTTATGTAGACCTTGTTAAAAACGATGTTGTTAAACTAGTAAACAACTGGGATGAATATATCGCAACAATCACAGGCGGCGAAGCAGCTGGTATCGTAAACGGTAACTGGATCACAGCTACACTGATGTCTACAGAAGACCAGAAAGGTCTGTGGCAGATCACAACAATGCCTAAAGTAGATGATGTTGATACAGCTACAAACTATGCAAACAATGGTGGATCTTCCTGGTATGTCACATCCAACTGCCAGAACGTAGAGCTCGCAGAAGATTTCCTTGCAAGTACATTTGGTTCCAGCACAGAGTTCTATGATACAATCCTTCCGGCATCAGGTGCAATCTCCTGTTATCTGCCGGCTGGTGAATCTGAAGTTTACAATGAGCCAAATGAATTCTTTAACGGACAGCCAATCTTCTCCACAATCGTAGAATACTCTTCTCATATTCCGGAGTTCACAAAAACACCGTATCACTATGAAGCAAGAGAATGTGTCAACACAGCAGTTGTTAAATATCGTAAATGGTACATCTGTAGAAGACGCTCTTCAGGAAGCACAGGATACTCTGGCATTCAAGATGACTGAATAAAGATGACAGATGATGTCAATTGCAGGAACTGAAACTGTATTAAGTGATTAAAATGAAAACAAAGCAGGGGACTGCCATGCAGTCCCTTGTCAAAGAGTTGTAATTGTCCGGCAAAATCTGAACAGTTACAGAGTTTTTGAAAGGAGGAGTTCCGTGAATTCAAAAAAAGTGGCATGTCTCTGGTAGCGAAACAGAGAGCGGCCGGATGGATCTTTCTGGCACCGGCAACCATTATGATCGCTGTCATGAGCTTCTATCCGATGATACGCGCATTTATCATTTCCCTGCAGACCGGAGCCGGAGCAAACATGAGATTTGCAGATCCGATCTTCAGCAACTATAAACGTATTCTGGCAGACAAGGTATTCCAGCAGTCTATTGCAAATACGTTCCTTTATCTGATCATTCAGGTGCCGATCATGCTGATACTGGCAATTCTTCTGGCACAGCTTTTAAATAACAAAGATCTGAAACTTAGGGGATTTTTCCGTACTTGTGTATTTCTTCCATGTGCAACATCCCTGGTTTCCTACTCACTGATTTTCCGTTCCATGTTTGCTACAGATGGTCTGATCAACAGTATCCTGATCAAACTTGGAATCTTATCTACCGGCTATAACTTCCTGGGAATTCCGCCAGTGCCAAGATCGTGATTATCCTTGCACTGATCTGGAGATGGACAGGATATAACATGGTGTTCTATCTGGCAGGTCTTCAGAATATTGAATATTCTGTATACGAAGCAGCAAAGATCGATGGCGCCAATGGCTGGAAGACTTTCTGGAAGATTACTGTTCCGCTTCTGAAACCGACAATTATCATGACCTTCATCATGTCAATCAATGGTACACTGCAGTTGTTTGATGAGTCTGTCAACCTGACAAAGGGTGGACCGGCGAACTCAACCATCACAATGTCACATTATATTTATAATACATGCTTTATCAACGTGCCGAACTTCGGATATGCTGCAGCAATGTCATTTATCATATTCATAATGGTAGCTGTACTTGCATTTATTAATTTGAAAGTAGGTGATACACGTGACTAAGAAAAACAAATCAGCCATTCAGAGAAGATTGATTCCAACCTATATTTTTCTGATCATCGTGTCATTTATTTCAGTATTCCCGTTATACTGGATGATCTCAGCTGCAACTAATACATCAACAGATGTATCCAGAGGCCGAATTATTCCGGGAAGTCATTTTATGGAAAACTTCCGTAATCTGACAGCTCAGCAGCCACTGTGGAGAGCACTTGGAAACTCGTTTTTCTATGCAATCCTTACCACAGTGATCTGTCTGCTTATCTGCTCTATCGCAGGATATGGATTTGAAGTTTATCATGATAAGAGGAAAAGACAGACTGTTCTCCGCGCTGCTTCTTGCAATGATGGTTCCGCAGGTTGCAACCATGGTTCCGTTGTTCAAAATGTTTTCCAAGCAGGACTCCTAAATACAGCAGTTGGTTTTATCCTTCCGATCATTTCTACACCATTTATGATCATGATGTTCCGTCAGAATGCCAGATCATTCCCGGTTGATATTATTGAAGCTGCACGTATTGACGGACTCAATGAAGTAAGGATCTTCTTCCAGATGTTCATTCCTACAATGAAATCTACATATGCGGCTGCAGCTGTTATTACCTTCATGAACGCATGGAACTCTTACCTGTGGCCGAAGGTAATCATGACAGATAATAAGGCGATGACAATGCCGATGTTGATCGCCAACCTGATCACAGGATATGTAACGGACTACGGCATGCTGATGTGCGGCGTATTGTTCTGTTCCATTCCGACCATGATCGTATTCTTCGTATTGCAGAAACAGTTCGCAGAAGGTATTACCGGAGCAGTCAAATAAAAAACTGAAAAAGAAAAATATAACTTCGACCGTCTGGAAGACATTATCAATAATCTATACAGAGAGGGCGAAAGAGAACACCCGGCAGATTATGAAAAAGTAATTTTGCCGGGTGTTTTTGATGCCTGTTTGGAAATTTATAGCAAGCCTCTTAATTAATATGCATTACTGCAACTATACAGAACCATATGGTTCCGAAAAGGTAGCATTATTTTATGGAATCGATATAGTATTAATAAATTTGTGGTAGGCATAACGGAAAAAGTACGGTAAAATAGTTAGAATGCGGAAAGTATTTTTCCAAAATAAAACAAAAGGGGGAGGGCCATGTCCGAAGTAAAGAATAAGAAAAAGAAATCAAGTATTATTCAGGTCAGTATTGGTGTTCTGGCAGTTATTATGGCTATCCTTATTATCATAATGATGGGAATTGTCTCAGATATTCAGGGAACGGCCCGTATTGTAAATTATACCGGTTTAGTCAGGGGAGACACAGAGACTCATAAAACTGGAGCTTTCCATGCAGCAGGAAAATGAGATGATCCATGAGATAAGAACTTTTATTGACGGTTTGCGAAATGGAAATGATGAATTAAATCTTGTACGTCTCAATGATGTTGATTTTCAGAATAAAATGCAGGAACTGGATGATAAATTCTCTGACCTGTATAAGAAAATTTATCTTGTGAGGTTCAAAGGAGCCAGAAACACAGATATTATTCCGGAAAGTGAGGAGTTTTTTGTGATCTGCGATGAAGCAACAGGCCTGGCTGAAAAATATTCGCAGAAAAAAGCCACATCCTTATCATTGCTTGAAAAATATATCACAGCAGATATTGTTGTGTTGATGCTGCTGATCGGATATGAGTTTATAAAAGCAATACAATATGCTGCAATGAACCGCCTGCTGCAGCGAAAGGTATATCTGGATGATGCGACGGGGCTTCCGAACAAAAATAAATGTGAAGAATTACTGAGTGAGGAAGAACCGGATGCAGATACCGGTGTCTGCAGTTTTGATCTTAATAATCTCCGGCGTATTAATGACAGCAGAGGTCATGAAGCCGGTGATGCCTATATCCGTAGATTTGCCATCTGCCTGCGGGCTTCCATGCCGGCTGAGCAGTTTTTGTGGGAAGAGCAGGTGGAGATGAGTTTCTTGCAGTTACCCATGGACTGGACAGGGAACAGATGACACAGTGCCTTGAAAAGGTGCGCAGAGATATGAGAGAGGAATCCAAAGTGTATCCGGATACTCCCCTGAGCTATGCAGCAGGCTTTGCACTGGCCAGCGATTTTCCTGGAAGTACAATGAGGGAACTGTTTAATTACGCAGATAAAAATATGTATATCAATAAGAATCATGTAAAAAGGGAAGAAGCTGCAGCAGAAAAGAATCAGGGATATCAGCTGTTAAAGCTGCTTAATCAGCATGGCAGTAATTTCTCGGATTGTCTGTATTGTGATGCCAGGATGGATACTTATCGGGCAATCCGTTCCAGTGAAAATTTTTTCCTGGCCTCTGATGGTGCATATTCCGGTGTAGTGGAACAGATCATAGAGGAACAGATTGAAAAGTCCTGTCAGGCAGATATTCGCGAAGGGCTGCAGATTTCGGAACTTCAAAAGAAAATGCATACGAAAAAAGATGTGCTGGAATATGAGTATAATGTCGGGAAACAGGAGGCATATAATCGTCTGACACTGATTCCGGTGGACTGGGATGAGGACAAAAAGCTGCATCATTTTCTCTTGGCATTTGAAACCATCCGAAAGACTTCAGAAGGTCAGACAGGGGCAAAAGAGCAGCTGCAGCTTTATTATGAACAGCTGAAACAGTCTATCCTGGAAAATGACAGCTATGTGGATGCACTTCTGGAATTGTCAGATGTGATCTATACAGTAAATCTGGACAAAAGATGTTATGGAAAGAAGGATTGTACTGAATGGAAAAGAACAGAAGAGCCGGGGAACTTTTTATGGACTACCCGCTTCCATGTTCTTATCGGGATTATTGCTGGGAATATGAGAAAAAATCACCCAGGAAACAATTGCCGGTTACTGCATGACAGATAACTGTGAAAAACTTCGTAAGAGGTTTGAGAACGGAGAAACCAATATGTCTGTGGAATATTGTGCCCGCGAAGATGATGGAAGTATCCGCTGGGTACAGAAAACAGTTCTTATGACCAGGATGGTGGTGTTTGATACAGAAATCCTTGCGGAGGTGCCTATGATTTATGCGATCATTCTGCTGCAGGATACTACACAGAGACATGAACGGGATGAGCAGGAACAGGCACGCCTTCAGGCTGCCTTCAATGAGATGCGTGCCGAGAGCAGGGCAAAAACGAATTTCCTCAGCCGTATGAGCCATGATATCAGGACACCTTTGAATGGTATTATTGGTCTGTTAAAGATTGACGAGATTCATTTTGAGGATAAGGAACTGATACAGGAAAATCATAAAAAGATGAAGATAGCAGCGGATTATTTGCTTTCCCTTATCAATGATGTTCTGCAGATGAGCAAAATAGAGGAAGGTCATATTGTTTCTGACTCATGAATATATCTGTCTTAAAGATCTGGTCTATGAGATTGAGAGCATTATCACACACAGGGCAGCAGATGAGGATATTCAGTGGATTTATGAGAAAAATAAGGAGGATATTCCCTATCCTTATGTCTATGGAAGCTCACTGCATCTTCGCCAGATTTTTCTGAATATCTATGGAAACTGTATTAAGTATAATCGGCCGGGAGGAAAGATTACCACGGTAATGGAGGCTGTAGATGTACATGATGGGATCTGTACATACAGATGGACAATTTCTGATACAGGTATAGGGATGAGTGCAGAGTTCTGAGTCATATTTTGATCCGTTCTCACAGGAAAAAACAGATGCCCGTAGTGTTTATCAGGGAACTGGTCTGGGAATGGCGATTGCTCAAGGGCTTGATTGAGCAGATGCATGGAAGTATTGAAGTGACAAGTCAGGTGGGAGTTGGATCTGTGTTTGTCATTACCATTCCTTTTGAGATTGCCCGGGAACAGAAAAAGGATAAGGAAATTGCTGAGAAATATGATATTCGTGGACTGCATCTGCTGGCAGCTGAGGATAATGAGCTTAATGCTGAAATCATAGAAATGCTGCTGACAGATGACGGTGCGAAGGTTACAGTTGCAAAAAACGGCAGACAGGCGGTGGAGCACTTCGAAAATAATCCTCCGGGAACCTTTGATGCCATATTGATGGATGTCATGATGCCTGTTATGGATGGTATCGCAGCAACAAAGCCATACGTGCTATGGACAGGGCGGATGCAAAAACAGTTCCGATTCTTGCCATGACTGCAAATGCATTTGAGGAAGATGCAAAAGATGTCTCGCAGCCGGCATGACCGCACATCTGGCAAAACCATTCCAGATAGAAGATGTGGAAAAGGCCATTGTGGAGTGCTGTGGAAAGTAATGCCATCTGTAAGGTCTGTTGTTATGAGTAAGTTATCATAAATAGAGTTAAAAGTCTGGATGACGAAAATATGAGTAGAGAAAGGCGTGAGTCACAGAAATGTGGGTTGCGTCTTTTTGAGTAAAGGTAAAAAAATGTATATGTTTTGTCATAATTTGACGTATGGAAAAAGAAAACAGGGGTTGTTATTATATTGTTAACAAAAGAAGTACTTCTAAAATAACAAAAGGACAAAGCAGGTAAAAAGAAAGGAGTTTTTATGAGGAAAAAGATGATTAGCCTGATGATGACAGTCGCTATGGGGACAGTCATGATTAGTGGAGCAACAGTTGTAAAAAGCGGATTCAGACGAAAAAGAAACCGTTAAAATTAGCGGTGTGGTCTTCTGGAGCAGCAGATAATTTTCAAGAAAGGTGCAGATGAATTTAATAAGCGCCAGGATAAAATTAATTTTGTAGTTGAAATGCAATCAGGAGATTATAGTCAATATCTTGGAGCAAAGGTGGCATCTAATGATCTTCCGGACATGTTTTTCCTGAATCCATATACACAGGTGCAGCAGTTTGCAGCAACAGACAGAATTGTTGGGATTTGAGCGAGGAAGGCTTTGCAACAAAGATTTATGATTCTGTAAAAGATGCATGCAGCTATGATGGAAAAATTTATGCGTATCAATGAATCTGGAAATGCTGGGAGTTTATTATAATCAGGAGTTATTTGAAAAGGCTGGAATTACAAAGTACCGAAAACATTCTCACAAATGAAAGAAGTATGTGAAAAACTTCCAGGCAAGTGGTATTACACCATTTGCAGCCACCTATAAAGAGACATGGACATTGAATCATTTATTTTAGCTGTTGTCTGCAGGGAGCAGCAGTTGGAGATTATGAGTCATGGGTTGCAGATATGAATGCAGGAAAAGGAAGTTTCAGGAATGATAATTCTTCACTTGAATTTGAGTTTATGGATATGATGAAAAAGAAAATTCGGTGGAAATTATATGGATGCAGATTCCACATCAGGCTTTAATGCATTTGCATCAGGTGAAGCAGCTATGATTGTGACAGGAGAATTTTCTCTTCTGAATGCACAAAAGTATTAATCCGGATTTACAGGTTGGTCTGTTTGGAGTACCACTTACAGAAAATGAGGAAGATGCAAAACTTGATGTAGATGTAGGAATTTGTATTGCAGTAAATCAGAATACTCCACATCTGGATGCAGTGCGTGAGGTTTTTGAATTATCTGAGTGATAACACAGATGAAAATGGATGGATGCATTATAGTGCTGATTCGATGGGCGCAGCACCACCTGCAATGGATTTTACAATGTCAACAGAATATCAGTATTTCAAAGATTATAAGAATTATATGTCAAATAACCAGACAAGACCATGGGTATACTCACAGCTTGTGTCCGGCGCTGGTGATATGATTGGGCCGGTAATTCAGGGATATTTTGCCGGAACAACGGATATGGATACTACTTTAGATCAGTTAGATTCGAAATTTTTCAGAGCTTCTTGAGTAAAGTAAAATCGGGAAAGGTATAAGTGGTAACAGAAGCTTCTGCAGAAAATGTTGCAGAAGCTTTTGTTATCAGAAAAAGGAAGATAATTTTATGTTGGATTGTTGTAAAAAATAAATGGTTTTATTTTGGTCTTACGATTCCGTCGATGTTATTATACGTTCTTGCACTTGCAGGTCCATTACTTTTAGGAACACTTCCGGCGTCTTTTTATAATTGGAATTTGATAAAAGGAAATAAAAGATTTTGTCGGTCTGGGAAATTACACTAAGCTTCTTGGAGACGAGACATTTATTCATTCTGTGGTATTTACTTTAATTTTGGCGGTAATATCAATTTTAATGTCAAACTTAATAGGCTTTGTAATAGCATATTTTTTAGATTCAAATGTACGGTGTAAAGGCGTAATACGTTCTTTATTTTTTATTCCTAATATTATCAGTGGTGTAATGGTTTCTTTTGTATGGTCTTTTATTTTTACAGGAGCCATTCCAAATCTGGCCAAAATTTTGCACATAGATGCATTGGCTAATATCAGCTGGTTTGGAAATGCAGGTACTGCGGCTTTTACAGTTATTTTAGTAACAACATGGCAGTCTACCGGTTTCTTATGATGTTATATATTACAGGATTGCAGACAATACAAAAAGATGTGTTGGAAGCAGCTGTTCTGGATGGATGTACAGGAATTAAGAAAAATTATTTATATCCAATTGCCATTGTTAATGCCGACAATTACAATTAATCTCTTTGTATCAATTGCAGGAGCTTTCAAAGCATTTGACATTCCGTTATCACTGACTAGTGGAGGTCCGGCAAATAGTACACAGACAATTGCACTGAATATATATAATGATGCATTTTGGTTCGTTTAAAATGGGATATGGCTCTGCAAAATCTATAATACTGTTTTTTACTGGTAGGTATTATTGCATTGATTCAGCTTAAGATTACTAGAAAAAGGGAGGTACAGATGTAAAGTGGAAAAAGAAGGAAATGAATAAAACAGTAGTTTTTTAAAAAGTATTTTGTGGCTGTGCCTTGGAATTATCTTTATACTTTCCGGTTTTTTCTTATTATCATGAATGCGTTTAAACCGAATAATGATATTTTAACCTCGTTTATCTCATTTCCAAAAAGTTTATATCTGGAAAATTTTTTCTGAAGCAATGCGGATTATGAACTTTTGGACAGTATTTCGCAATACGCTGTTTGTGACGGTATGTACTGTCATAGTTGCCAGTGCCGTGTCTTTTATGAGTGCATATGGAATTTCACATCTTCCTCAAAAGAAAGGTGACAAATTATATACATTGTTTGTAGTAGGACAGATTATTCCGTTTCATGCAGTTATGATTGCAATTTTCTATGTTATCTACAAAACTGGGACTGACTAATACGCATTTAGGACTGATTATATTTTATAGTGGGTTTTATACATCGTTTGGTGTTATGACATATGTTGGTTTTCTGAAGAGTGTGCCAAGAGAGTTGGAAGAGGCTGCTGCAATTGACGGTGCGGGACCTTTCAGAACAATGGTGCAGATTATTTTGCCACTGGTAAAATCCACAACAGTGACAATTGGCATTTTGTTTTTCCTTTGGACATGGAATGATCTGTTACTTCCGAGTATTATGATCAGCGATGTGAACCTTCGTACAATTACAGTCAATTTTATATATGTTTAAATCTTCTACTAATGCTCAATGGAACCTTTTGATTGCAGGATTGGTTGTAAGTATGATACCAATTATAATTATTTATATTGTAGGACAGAAACATATTACAAGCGGTTTAACAGCGGGTGCAGTAAAATAAAAAAGACAGGAGAAGTAAAGATGAGTACATTTTATGAAGATAATATGAACATAAAAAAGATAAACGGTTTTACACTTCAGCAGGTATCAAGGGATGTATGGGCAATTGATGAGTTTGGCATAGATATTATGTATTTGATTATTGGAACGGAAAGAGCCTTATTGATTGATACTGGCATTGGAATAGGAAATATACGGTCAGTAGTAGAAACAATGACTCATCTGCCTTATGATGTAGTAAATACGCATCATCATTATGACCATGTGGGTGGAAATGGGTGCTTTTCAATGGTTTATGCACATAAAAAAGCAATTCGGTTATTCAGGAACAGAATAATCTGCAGTCACGTAAGGAATTTTCCGTTCACAGGAAGCCCGTCCAGAATACAATTATGAAGCAAGCCTGGAATTTGATGCATCAATTATAGGTGACTTTGAGATGAAAGGAATAGAAGAAGGATTTGTTTTCCATCTTGGAAATAGAGATTTGGAGGTTTTGGATACACCAGGACATACTAAAGATGGAATTTGTTTATTAGACAGAAAATACAGATTACTATTTTCCCGGAGATACTGTTGTAAGTACGCCAGTATTGATGTTTGATACGTTTTCTGATACAATGAGTACATATTTGGAATCATTGAAAAAATTAGCTCAATTAAGAAATTCATATGAACTTATTTTTCCGGGTCATTATCTTCGACCAATCGGAAGCATCTATATAGATGACCAGATTGCCTGTATTCAGGAAATATTAGAAAAGCATTTGCTTGGAGAAAAGAAGAGTGTGGTACGACAAAGAGCGAAGTGTATTTTTACCAAAAGGCTTTAGCTTCTGTGTTATATACAGAAGATAGAATCTGCTGAATCAATCTCCGGTATAGACGCATGATATATGCGCTATACCGGGGATTCCTGTTTGTAAGAGAGGTACTAAAAAGAGATGAAGGAAAAAAAAAGGACGATTATATAAGTTTTATGGAAAATTAACGATTCGAAATAAATTACTTATTTCCTGTCTCCCATTTGTTATTTTAGGATATTTTTTAATTTTTATAGTACTACAGTTATTATGTTTGATCAGATGAAGCAGATGGTATATGATCAGACAGAACAAAATGTTATGGAAAAAAAAAGCTGGTTAATACATTATTAGATAATTATAATCAGGCTACCATAAAATTTTTTATATTATACAGATGAAGTGCAGGAATATTTAAATACCCGTCAAAGTGTATTAAGTGTTGAAGAGCAGGACAAACTGACTGATATGATTTCTTATCAGATAGGATCTCTTATTACAAATAATCAGGATGCGTTAATGAATGTGTGTATTTATAATAAGTTTAACGAATTATATATTAATAATGCAATTTATTATAATACAATAGAACAGACAAATGATTTTGCAGAAATACTGAAAGAAGCAGCAGAAGAAAAGCATGGAAAGCCGGTGCTTCGTATAAATCCCGTGAGGAAAAATATGATTACTTTTGCAAGAAATATCTACGTTCCCCAAATAGAAAAAAAGTGATGAAAAAATCGGATTTCTGATGATGGATATTGACAAAACGGGTATGGAAAAAATCATACAGACAGGAGAGGATAGAGATGTGAACGCTATTCTCATATTGGATTCAGAAAATAATATTCTGGTTAATGGTTCAAATTTATCTAATGATAAATGTAAAACTATTTTGAAAGAACCATCCGAAATTATAAAATTATCAGATATAATCTTCAATATGATGGGTGTAGTCTTGTAGGAATTTTGGATAAAAATCTGCTTTTTTAAGAGTGTATATAAAATTTTTTTCAAAGAGATGGTGATGATTTTGGCTGCAATTTCAATTATTTCAATTGCATTATTCATAACGGCGGCTAAAATTGCAGAACAGATTCAGAAATTTATTGTAAAATTACGTCAGACTACAGAGATAAATTCAATGCGTATGTTGAGGTTGATTCCAATGATGAATTTAGAGAACTGGCAAATGTTTATAATGCGATGTTGGAAAGAATTGACTTGCTGATTCAGCAGGTATATAAACAGCAGTTGTTAATGAAAGATGCCCAGATTGAATCTCTTCAGGCTCAGATTAACCCACACTTTCTATATAATACATTAGACTGTATTAATAGTCTTGCTGATATGGGTAAGACTACGGAAGTTAAAAAGACGGTAACATCTCTTGGAAGCATTATGAGAATGTCTATTAAAGGGGCACAGTTTTTTAAAGATTGAAGAAGAATTAAAGTATGTAAATCAATATTTGTATATTCAGAAAATGCGCTTTTCAGGAAACATATTATCTGTCTGGTAGAAATACCGGAACAATTATATGAATATTACATTCCGAAGCTGATGATACAGCCGCTTTTGGAAAAATGCAATTGTCCATGGGGTTTCAGAATTGAAAGAAACAGGAATGATAGCAGTAACCGGGAAGGAAACGGAAGATGCAATTTATATTACTGTAAAAGATAATGGAAATGGGATGCCGGAAACTATTATCAGACAGCTGGAAGAAATAAGAGAAAATGGAATACTGAAAGAAGGAACACATTGGTATCTTTAACATTCAGCAAAGACTTTTTTTGCTACTGTACGGAAAAAGAATATGGTTTGACTGTGGAACATGTAAAGCCATCGGGGACAGCAGTAACCATCTGTATTCCCAAAACAAAGGGGGAAAAAGGATATGAAAGTGGTAATTATAGATGATGAACCATTGATATCAGACAAATTAAAAAAGGATCATGGAAACGGGACTACGGGGTATGCATACGGTTTGTGCTTTTACAGATGCACAGACGGCATTGGATTATATTGAACAGGAAAACCTGGGGTTATTTTGACAGATATTCGTATGCCGGGCATCACTGGAATCGATCTGGCAAAGCAGATCGATCAAATGGATTATGGAGCAAAAATTGTTTTCTGACTGGATATGCAGAGTTTGAATATGCCAGATATGGAATAGAGTATAAAGTTTTTGACTATCTTTTAAAGCCCGTAGATGAACAGGAAAGCAATCAAGTGCTTAAATCGAGCGATTAGTGCATTTCATGCAGAACAAAACATACGGAAATGTATCAGATTTTTCAGGATTATTTTGTTAAAAATCAGGAGCTGATCAGACAACAATTTGTGGAAAAACTCTTTTTCAACCTGTAATTTTTTTCAGAAAAACAGATGGAACTGCAAAAGCAGAAGCTGCGGATTGCAATAAACGGATATAGAGTGGTGGCTGTTACATATGACAGGAATCGTATGCCTTTGGAAGAAGAGAGCTATTACAGTTATATAATCCATGAATTTTTCTGAAAAAAATTTAAAGAGATACTGGCACTGGAACATGGTGGTATCCTTTATATGATCTGGCCAACAGAAGAAAAAGACACTGTGGAAATTCTGCAGTAAATTAGAGGCTGATCAGAAGAGAACTGGCCCAGTTGCAGCCACTGGATTGTATGATAGCTGTCAGCCATTATTCTGAAAATCTGTCTGATATTCAACAGATGAAAAAGGAAGTGTTGAAATGTCTGGAATACGGAAAAGATACGGGATGTACGCAGTTGCTTTCATATCAGGATTTACCGATGGAATATAAGGAAAATGACTTTTTCGATGTTACAGAAGCAATTACAGAACTGATCAGATATCTTCGATCCGGTAATAAGAAAAAATATTCGAACAGATGCAGAAGATTATCAATGAGACAGAGAAAGAGACAGAAAAATATTTTAACAATATCATGGAGTTGATAGGTGCCAATATATTTTATTTCTTTCAGGAATTCCATTGGATAAGGAAAAGCAAAGATAAGATTACGGAATCATTTGAGCAGCAGATTCATGTACAATCGGAAAGAAAGACAAAAGCAGACTATATGAAATATTGGCTGGAGTATATTGCAGATAATATTCAAAGTATGCATAATAATGATCAGAATCAGCTAATCCAGCAAATTTATAAATATCTGAATGATAATTTTTCACAACCAATCGGTCTGACAAATGTTTCAGAACATGTAAACAGAAATCCCTCGTATATCAGTCGTTTTATCAAACAGGCTACCGGAAGAAAATTTTCTGAAATTCTTGCAGAACTGCGTTTGGAGAAGGCAAAAAAATTATTACGTTCTTCTAATTTAAAGATTACTCAGATAGCAGAGCAGGTAGGATATCCCAATCTACAATATTTTACCCGGGTTTTTACTGGCCAGATGAATATGACACCGGCAGAGTATCGGAAAATTACAACTTATTTTTAAGTATTACTATGTTGCAACTTTATACAGTATTTTATAAGTATAAGGATAGTCGACTTTATAATGGCGATTTTGCAACTCTACATACAAATAAATGTAAAGGCAAATGCAGCCTCTATATCTGTAAGCAGGAAAAAAGAGATATAGGGGCTGCATTTATTTTTTTACTGAATCAAATAAGCACTCTGCGTGATTGCGAAAAAGCAATGAGCAGTGTGGGGACTTAACGTATAGAAATAAAAAATAAAGGTAGTAGAAAAGTAGTTCACGTCGTTTTTTGTATAAAAACATGAAAATATTATAAATAAAAGCTCATAAAACGTGAAAATAGATTGACAAAAGCTCATAAAACGAACTTTGAAAAAAGGAGGGGATTTTTATGTATTTAAAAAGAAAGATAGATGAGTACCTGCTGGAGTGGAAAAAAATGAAGAAAAGACTTCCGTTAATTATAAAAGTGCAAGGCAGATTGGAAAAACGGAATCTATTAATCATTTTGCAAGAACAAAATTACAGTAATATTGTGAGTATTAATTTTGTTCTGGAACTAAATATAAAACAATATTAAGTGACGGATATGCTGTTGAAGATATTATAAAAAATATTTCTATGATAGATACATCAAAAAGATTTATAGCAGGTGACACTGTGATTATTTTGATGAATTACAGGAGTTTCCGGATATTGCAACTGCCTTGAAGTCCTTCCGGATAGATGGAAGATTTGATGTCATATGCAGTGGTTTCTTGCTTGGAATCATTACAGAAAAATTCATAGCAACAGTGTGGGATATAAAACAGATTATGAAATGTTTTCGATGGACTTTGAAGAATTTCTGTGGGCGAAAGGATACTCGGAGAAGCACATTGAAGATATCTTGCAACATATGCAGACAGGAACTCCATTTTCAGAAAACCGAATTATCAGTCTATAAAAAATTGTTTTGGAATATTGTGTACTTGGCGGTATGCCTGCAGTAGTAAAAGTATATATTGAAAAAATCTTTTACAGATACCTGAAATCCAGAGACAGATCCAGATGGATTATGAAGAGGATATCAGAAAATACGCTGAAGGTCTGATCAGACTAAAATTGTAAGTGTCTATCGGAACGTACCTGTACAGCTTGCAAAAAAGAAAATAAAAAATTTCAATTAAGTAAAATAGACAAAAAGCCAGAAGTCGAGAATATATGGGATGTATAACCTGGCTCGAAGATGCAGGTGTGATTTCTGTATGTTATTGTCTGCAGTATCCGGAGCTTCCATTAAAGGGAAACTATGATGACTCAAAATTCAAAATCTATTATCCAGATACAGGATTGTTGATTGCTTCATTAGATGAGGAAGCACAAGAAGACCTTCGGGCGAATAAAAAATCTTGGAGTATACAAAGGTGCTTTATATGAAAATTTGTAGCAGAGGCGTTTGTGAAACAGGGGCTTGGACTATATTACTATAAAAAAGAAAATGCTACCTTGGAAGAAGATTTTTTGTAAGGACAAAAGACGAGCTGGTTCCGGTAGAAGTGAAGGCGAACAGGAACCGGTCTAAGTCATTGAGGCAATTGATATCCGGTGATTCTTATGGAGATATTCACTGGGGAATAAAACTTGCAGACAGCAATGTTGGAATAGAAGGGATTTATACATTTCCACATATTTCTGTACGTTCTTATTAAAACGGTATCTCAGAGAAAAATAATAACGTTAACATCAAACATTTCAGAAAAACCCTATGGATTGCGACCTCATTATTGTATGTGAACATGAAATAACAGTCGGCAGAATGAAAGAGTTGGGGTAAAATAAGGTATAGATTTTGGAGACTTAAAGAAATTGTTTGAGGAAGAATGGAGATTGATTTACGAGAGAAGCAGGGAAGATGCAGATGGAGAAAAATTGAGACAGTATTCCGTTTATAAAACCTGCATTGATTATTTGCGGCGATTCATTGAACAGAAAATCATCGAATATCAAAGACTTGTTGAGATAGCAACAAAAAAATATTGCTGTGTTGTGGTAGGTTATCAATAATTTTGGACTCGCTGAGTCTAAAAAATTTAAAAGCATTAAAATAATGTAAATATTTAAGCACAGGAAGGAGAACTATATGACACTACAAAGAAGTGGTTGCAAGATTTAATACAACTCCATTTTTGTTTGCAGGTTCTGGTATTACCAGAAGATATTATGGATTACCAGACTGGGTTGGCTTATTGACATATTTTGCTGAAGGTAAAAAGATCCGTTTGCTTATAGATTTTATGAAAACAAAGCTAGCGAGACGGGAACATACAGAAGAAAAACTTCCATTGGTTGCAAGCTATATTGAAAAAGATTTTAATGATGCTTGGTTTAATAATGAAGAAGGAATACGTTCGGATTCAGAAAAGTATACAGTTCAGTTTCCACTGGGGTTTCTCCTTTTAAGGCAGAAATAAGTGAATATATTGCTTCACTGTCAACGGTTAATCCTGTTTATGCGGATGAAGTTGAAAACTCAGAAATATTGCAAAGATAATTTGTCCGGTGTGATTACAACAAATTATGATTGCTTTTCGAGAATATTTTTGATGGTTATAAAACTTTTGTGGGACAGGACGAACTAGTATTTTCACAGTTGCAAGGAATTGCGAAATCTATAAAATTCATGGTTCTGTACAAAATCCAGAATCCATTGTCATTAACAAAGCAGATTATCAGAAATTTTATGACAAAAGGAAAATATCTTGCCGCAAAATTGATGACGATTTTTATGGAATATCCGATTATTTTCATAAGGTTACTCTATTTCAGATTCAGATATTCAGGCGATTCTTAGCGATGTTGTGGAATGTTTGCCATTGGATAAAATAGAAACTTTACAAAAAGATTTATTTTTGTTGAATATAATCCGGATTTCATTGGAAGTGAGATAACTTCTCATTCAATGATTATACGCAGTAAATTGCTGGAAATGACTAAAATAACACTTTCAGATTTTAGTCTGTTATATGATGCTCTGTCTGTAAAAAAGCGGCTTTACCAGTTAAATTATTGCGTAGATTTAAGGATGAGCTTTATGCGTTTGCGTTGACTAACAACCAGGATAAACGATGCAGGTCGCTTCATTGGAAGATGGTCGTATTGATGAAAATATGCTTGCACTTTCGATTGGTTTAACAACGACCGGTGTATATGGTTTAGCAAGAGCAGTAAATTCTGAACAATGGTATAGAAACATTATTTTACACGATTCGTTATATTCATGCGAGCAATTATTAGAATTTGTTTATCCAGAGCTTGCAAAACAAAATTCTGAAATTGCCGGTGTGGTATTATATTTCAAAATCTAATATGAAAAGCGAATTGGCAGAAGAAAAAGCCCCACATTCATATACTCGAAATTGTCACAGAATCAACAATTAAAACGTAATCGTTCTGCAATTGGAGAAAGAACAGCATGGGAAGTATGGACACAAGAAAAAGATAATTTAATGAAGGCAATTCGTTTGCTTGGGTGTATGCCAGAAGAAAAAATAGATGTAAATCAGTATCGAAGTATTTTGCAAGCGATATTTACAGAGAACAACAATATTTTAAGTTCTTTAGATAGTCCGAATCGTAGTAATCTTCACAGAATGATTAGGATATATGATTTTCTGGAATATGGACAAAAAGACCCCGTGATTCAAGCATCTGCAAGCAGACACCATCACGGAGACCCCGGACAGCTGGAATACAGGCAACATAGCATCTGTAAACAGACACCATCACGGATGCACTATAAACCTATACTCATTATGAGGTAAGCTATTTTTGTCAACAACCAGATCTTGGATAAAGAAGGAAAGAGAACCATGATTATAGAAGAAATTTATGCAGGTGTAGCGATAAGTACCATATATTTGAAAGTACAGAGGGAAGATAATGCAGCATGGATACAGACAAAATAATACAAGATTTAAATCGCAGATTTGCTGTACTTCTGCCGGAGTTTTATCAGCGGCGTATCATCTTCTGGTATGACGAAGATAAAGGAATTTGAGGATAAACTGGATGAGGTGCTTTGGAAAATGCAAAGGTAATTGCTCTGACTGGCAATAATGCGTTTTTGCCGGAATCTATATGAAGCTCGGAGAACTAATGAGTATGTTCAGTCTTAATGCCAATGACAGCCAGCGTGACCGTTCATGTGGATAAGGACGGTGCAATGGCCATTACCCAGAATCCGACACTTGCTCCAGCAGTACAGAAATCAAAGCATGAGCCGAAAGCACAGGAACCGATGTCCGTGTCAGCTCTGATACAGTCAAGGACGCTACCGTTTTCTTGGAAACATTCTTTAAGCTGTATCCGACAGCTGCGGAAAAGGAACTTGCCTATTATGTGACAATGAAATATAAAAAGTCCTATATGGGGGTATTTTCATGTTCAGAAAGAGTAAGATAGAACCAGTAGAAAAGTAAAATAGTCGAACGCTACCTTGCAGGAGAAATTGGCATACAGCAAGCAGGAAAAAGAATTGGGAGTTGATCATCATAGTATTCGAAATTGATTTCTATTTATCAGTATGATGGACCAACTGGATTACTCAATCAACCGAAAAACAAATCTTATTCAAAAGATTTAAAAATATCTGCTATAAATGATTATCTTAACGGAGAAGGATCTCTTCAGGATATTTGCACAAAATACGGAATTCGTTCACACAGACAGCTTTCCGATTGATTAAGGTGTATAATTCTGGTGGAATATTAAAAACATCCACTGGAGGTGCTTACATGAAAAAGCAAAGAACACTACACTTGATGAGAGATTAAAAATAGTAACAGATTGTCTTGCAAATGATAAGAATTATGGTGCAATGGCACTCAAATATGATTGTTCCTATCAACAAGTACGCAATTGGGTAATACGATACGAAAAGATGGGTCAAGCGGGTCTGGAAGACAGACGTGGACGTCGTATAGCTTCTCTTCCAAGCAGAACACCTGAAGAAGAGCTACGTGACAAGATAGCTGAACTGGAAAAAAGAAATCTAGACTTACAAATGGAGAATGATCTGTTAAAAAAAGTCAGAGAACTGGAAAGGAGGGGGCGCTATCTTTAATCCATCGGTTAGCCGAATATGAAGCCATCCAAAAACTATCGTTTACTAAGCATTATCCCATAGATAAACTTTGTAAATATCTTAATGTTACACATTCTGCGTATTACCGCTGGGTAAAATATCCGAAAAGTAATAATGAACTTCGAAACGAAAGACTATCCACTGAAATCCAAAGGATTCATAACCAGCATCCAGATATGGGATACCGAAGGATTCGTGATGAATTAGATGGACATAAAGGAATTCATGTGAATGATAAACGAGTACTTCGTATTTGTAGGAAATACGATATAAAATCAAATATTAAATGGAAACCTAAGAGTTGTACCAGAGGAGACAGAAATCCTGATCACATAGCAAAAACTATTTACACCGTGAATTTCACGCCGAAAAACCGAATGAAAAGTGGCTTACAGATGTTTCTGAATTTAAATACTACAACGGAATAGAAGTTCATAAAGTTTATCTGAGTGCTATTTTAGACTTATATGATAGAAGGATTGTTTCCTTTAAAATCAGCGATCATAATGATAATCCATTAGTTATGGACACGTTTGATGGGGCTGTTCGTCAGGAGCCAGATGCACACCCATTAGTTCATTCTGATCGAGGCTTTCAATATACAAGCGCACAGTTTTATACTAGATTAAAAAACATCATATGAAGCAGAGTATGTCTAGAGTTGCCCACTGTATTGACAATGGACCAATGGAAGGGTTTTGGGGAATTCTAAAACGAGAAATGTATTATAAACAGCGTTTTAATGACAGAAGCTCTTTTGATTACTGCGATAGCTAATTACATAGATTACTACAACAACCAACGACTTCAAAGGAAACTGCATGTAATGACACCAATGAAATATCATGAGCAATATACAAAAAAGATAAAATATCGCCAGCCATAGCATGGCTGACGATACAAAAAATTTATTATTTTTTATTGTCCTCTTGACGGGGAGCATACCACCAGACCTCCGGGGATGTTTTTGCATCTCAAAATATTTTGCTACATTTTTACTTACATCTTAAACCGGTACCCCACACCCCAGATCGTCTCAATATACTGCGGGTTGGATGTGTCCACTTCTACTTTCTCACGGATCTTCTTGATATGCACCGTGACCGTGGCGATATCGCCGACAGACTCCATATCCCAGATCTCCCGGAACAACTCTTCTTTCGAATATACGTGGTTCGGATGGCTTGCAAGGAACGTCAGCAGATCGAATTCCTTCGTCGTAAATGTACGCTCTTCCCCGTTCACCCACACACGTCTTGCGGTCGTATCGATCTTCAGTCCTCTGATCTCGATCACTTTATTCTTCTCTGCCGCACTTCCGGTCAGACGGTCGTATCTTGCCAGATGCGCTTTTACTCTCGCCACCAGTTCACTTGGACTAAACGGCTTTGTCATATAATCATCCGCACCGAGTCCCAGTCCCCTGATCTTATCGATATCATCTTTCTTCGCAGATACCATCACGATCGGTGTATTCTTCACATCACGCACCTGACGGCAGATATCGAATCCGTCCGTTCCCGGCAGCATCAGATCCAGGATCAGAAGATCATAATCTTCGTTCAGTGCTTTCTGAAGTCCTGTATCTCCGTCATTTGCAACCTCTACGGTGAACCCGCTCAGTTCCAGATAATCCCGTTCCAGATCTGCAATTGCTTCTTCGTCTTCTACTATTAATATCTTACTCATTGACTGGTACCTCCTGATACTTTCTTAGTACAAAATACATTGTCGTTCCGGTCTCTTCTCTGCTTGTTGCCCAGATCTTACCGCCGTGTTCTTCTACAATCTTCTTTACTACAGACAAACCGATTCCACTTCCTCCGGTGGAAGAATTTCTCGATGCGTCGGTCCGGTAAAACCGGTCAAAGATATTCGGCAGGTCTTTTGCCGCAATTCCTTTTCCGTTGTCTTCCAGTTCAATCTGTACAAAATCTCCTACATCTTTGACACGCAGATTGATCATTCCCTTTGGTTTGTCCATATATTTCAACGAATTGTTGACAATATTGTGAATCACACGTTTTACCTGCTCCGGGTCTGCAATGATCCGTACATTCTTCTCTACATAATTAAAATAACCAAATCCTACATTCTGTGCCGCCAGTTCAACCGACAGGTCATCCGCACAGTCATTGAAATATTCATTCGCCGACACGATATTAAAATTGTAAGGGATCTTATTCGTATCGATCTTAGAATATAATGTCAGCTCATTGATCAGCGTATTCATCTCTGTCGCTTTATTGTAGATTGTTCTGACATACCGGTCTATCTTCTCCGGTGTATCTGCAACACCATCTATAATTCCTTCGGCATAACCTTTGATCGTTGTCACAGGTGTCTTCAGATCATGTGAAATGTTACTTATCAGTTCTTTACTTTCTTTGTCATATTTCAATTTTTCTTCGGCACTTTCCTTCAGGCGTCCTCTCATCTCTTCCAGGCTCTGGCAGAGTTTTCCAAGTTCATCGTCAGCCTCCGGTTTCAACTCAAAATCCAGATTCCCATCCTTGATATTCTGCGCCGCTGTCTGCATCTTGCCGATCGGCCCCATAACCGCACGGTAAATCCATATAATAAGAGCTGCCGAAGTAAGTATCAGTATCACTACAATTCCAATCAGGATTTCGCAGAAAAATGTCCAACCTCCGGAATTACATTGGATACATCTGACACAATGAACGCACTTCCCTCTTTGCCGTCATCATATCTGAAATCTACCTGTTTTACCAACACTTCTGCATCTCCGCCAAGATAAATTCCGTTCTCCGATGTTGTATCTGTATCTCCATATCCCGGCAATTGTTCGATCACCGCTTTTACACGATCATCATCGTTGCCCGTATATACGATTGTTCCGTCTTTTCTCACCAGCAGATATGCATTCTTATTCTCCAGTTTTTTATTAAACTGATCCAGTTCTGTCGCATCTTCCATCTCAGATGTATGCTCTGACATATCCTTCAGTTCATGATACGGCTTCTCCGTAACACGTGCAAGTACCTGCATGGAATTCGTAAAATCGGAAATCGTCGTTCCTGTAATCCCATAATTCTTCTCCACCACTCCGATCTGATAGCGGCATACCATTGAAACCATCATGGCTGCCATAAGGACCGGTATAATGATAATCGTAAAAATGCTATAACTAATCGCGTTTTCAGCTTCATGTATCTGTCCTCCACTAAAAAAATTATAGCATGAAAAATGGGTGCTTCACACCAAAGCACCCATAAACTTTTATAAAATTTCTATAAATATTTCTTCAGATCTTCTACTTTGTCCAGTTTTTCCCATGGAAGATCAACATCTGTACGGCCAAAATGTCCGTAAGCAGCAGTCTGTTTGTAGATTGGTCTTCTAAGATCAAGCATCTGAATGATTCCTGCCGGGCGGAGATCAAAATTCTCACGAACGATCTCTACCAGTTTATCATCTTCTACTGCACCTGTTCCGAATGTATCTACCATGATAGATGTCGGATGTGCTACACCGATTGCATAAGACAACTGAATCTCACATTTCTTGGCAAGTCCTGCAGCAACAATATTCTTGGCAACGTAACGTGCTGCATAAGCGGCAGAACGGTCAACCTTTGTACAGTCTTTTCCAGAGAAAGCCCCGCCGCCGTGACGTGCCATTCCACCGTAAGTATCTACGATGATCTTACGTCCTGTCAGACCACTGTCACCGTGAGGTCCGCCGATAACAAAACGTCCTGTCGGGTTGATGAAGAACTTTGTCTTCTCATCTACCATAGCCCTCCGGAATGATTGCATCGAATACATATTTCTTAATATCTTCGTGAATCTGCTCCTGTGTCACATCCGGATCATGCTGTGTCGAAAGTACGACTGCATCCAGACGTGCCGGAACACCATTCTCATCATATTCAACCGTAACCTGTGTCTTTCCATCCGGTCTTAAGTACGGAAGTGTTCCGTTCTTTCTTACTTCTGTCAGCTTTCTTGCAAGCTTGTGTGCCAGTGAAATCGGATATGGCATCAGTTCCGGCGTCTCATCGGAAGCATACCCGAACATCATTCCCTGGTCTCCTGCTCCAATCGCATCGATCTCTTCTTCAGACATTTTATTCTCTTTTGCTTCCAGCGCTTTATCAACACCCATAGCAATATCAGCCGACTGTTCATCGATTGCTGTAATCACACCGCAAGTCTCTGCATCGAATCCATATTTCCCTCTTGTATATCCAATCTCTTTGATCGTATCACGAACAATTTTCTGAATATCAATATATGCATTCGTTGTGATCTCACCCATAACAAGAACCATACCTGTTGTTGTTGCTGTCTCACATGCAACACGGCTCATTGGATCCTGCTCCATCAATGCATCCAGAATGGCATCAGAAATCTGATCACACATTTTATCCGGATGTCCTTCAGTTACTGATTCTGACGTAAATAATCTTCTTTCCACGTTCTTTTTCTCCTTCTTTTCTAAAAAACAGTTCCCGCATTCTTTCTCTTGGGATTGTCTGTATCTACAGAACCCGCCACCGGCAGTTTCTTCCGAACGCATGGCGTTTTAAAAACCGTCCACTTATATAAGTGGACGGTTTGATATCTTCATAAACCAATCCTCTTATTGTTCGATCACTCGCTCAGGTTGGCACCTTCCTACAATGGGGTTGCCGCAGTTTCACAGATCCTTTGTATCTCCACTGCTCTGAATAAGAGAAAGTTTGCTTTTATTAAGTTATTTTTGATACGACTAAGACTTTACTCTATTTTCCCTGTACTGTCAATAGACATATATAAGAAAATGTATCATCTAGCCTACTTTTAATTTGAACTTCTGAATCGCTTTTTCAGAATCTACTCTTTCGATGATTCCACCAATGCTGCGAAGTTTCTCTTCGAATCTTTCATATCCTCTCTGGATATATACGATATCATCTACAATTGTAATACCATCTGCTGCAAGACCCGCGATGCAAAGTGCTGCTCCTGCACGGAGGTCCGGTGCACTTACTCTTGCTCCGGAGAATTCTGCCACGCCTTCGATCGTTGCGGAATTGCCTTCTACTTTTACATTGGCTCCCATTCTTGCAAGCTCATCCAGATATTTGAAACGGTTTTCAAAAATACTCTCTGTAATGATACTTGTCCCTTACATAAGGCCAGTGTCACGCCGATCTGCGGCTGCATATCTGTCGGGAATCCAGGATACGGAAGGGTCTTCACATGTGTGCTTGTAAGATCTCCCTTTGATACGACACGTACAGCATCGTCGAATTCTTCCACTTCACAACCAATTTCTACCAGTTTTGCGATCGTAGCTTCCAAATGCTTCGGAATAACATTTAGTACCGTTACATCTCCCCTGGTAGCTGCTGCTGCGAACATGAATGTTCCTGCTTCAATCTGATCCGGGATCACAGAATATTCTGTGCTGTGGAGACGCTGTACACCACGGATCTTGATCACGTCTGTACCTGCTCCTCTGATGTTGGCTCCCATGCTGTTCAGGAAGTTTGCAACGTCTACAACGTGCGGCTCTTTCGCAACATTTTCCAGAATGGTAAGTCCTTCTGCCATAGCTGCTGCCATCATAACATTGATGGTTGCTCCAACACTTACAACGTCAAAATAAATATGTTTTCCAACAAGACGGTCTGCTTCTGCAACAATCTTGCCATGTTCGATATCTACATCTGCACCAAGTGCACGGAATCCTTTGAGATGCTGGTCAATTGGTCTGCTTCCGATATTGCATCCTCCCGGAAGTGCAACTTCGGCACGTCTGTACTTTCAAGTAATGCTCCGAGAAGATAGTACGAAGCACGGATTTTCTTAATGTAATCATACTCGATATCTACATTCTTAATGCTGGCTCCGTTAATCTTCACTGTATGACGGTCAACACGATGTACCTGTGCTCCAATCCCCTCGATTGCGTCAATCAGTACGTTAATGTCATTTACATCCGGTAAGTTATCGATCAATACAGTTTCATCTGTCATGATTGCTGCCGCAAGAATTGCAAGTGCTGCATTCTTCGCACCACCGATTTCCACTTCTCCCACAAGCGGATGACCGCCCTTAATAATATACTGTTCCATCAATTACACCTCATTAATATTTATATAAATCTCTATCTACAATAAATCTATTCTTAATCTGCTATTCTATCTTTCTGCAAATCTGTTTCAATTATCTAATTCTAAATATCTCTAAATCTAATTTTTCTAAAATTCGTGCATAAATTTCTGCATCACAATATAACCCCTAAAAAGGGTTCGCGCCTATTATAGCACAAATTTTCCAATTGTAAAATATTTTTACAGTTATGTAATTTTATTGTAACATATTGCGATTGTTCTATCAATACTTGTGCACTTTTACTCCCCTAATGCAACTAATACCGACTCAATCGTATCTTCCACTTCTGATCATCTTCACAGACTGTAATATCTGCATACTTTTCAAAAAAGCTTTACTCTTTCATCATACAGGTCTTTGAGCGTCTGTCCGTCACGCAGTACCACTCCACGGCCTTTGGCATTTTAAGTCTGCTGTTTATTGTCTCAAAGGATGCCTGTAAATATACGACTTTGCCGATTTCTTTATAATGTTTCATCGCATTTTCACAATATACTACGCTGCCTCCTGGCGAATAACGGTACGTTCCGCTTTCACCTGTGCATTTACCCGGTCTTCTACTTTCAGGAAGCCATCGGTCCAACGTCAGCAATAATATCTTTCAGAAGTTTCCCTTCTGATTCCTGGATCAGAATATCTGTGTCTACAAATTTGTATCCCAGTCTCTTTGCAATTACCACACCAACTGTACTTTTCCCGACTGCCGGCATTCCGATAAAAAATAATGTTATTATCTGCCATGATGTGCCCTCCTGTATGTTATGTTCTGACTTTTTCATCTGAAAACATTCATTTATCACCGCACAGTATAAACACAAAGAGGGCGAAGTGGAAGTTTTTTCCAGATGCCCTCTTGTAGATCAATATATTTTTTTACGTATCTCTCTATGTTCCACACGTCTCCTGCAAAGTTCCTGATATGTCATAACCTCGATCAGATCCATAAGCCAGGCACCCGGGTTCTCTTCTTCCTTCTCCGCCTTATCATAGATCCTGCGGCACATCAGACGAAGCTGCAGGCGGTCCGGATATTCATCATAGATCATGCTTCCTTCATATTCCATTCTGTCACATTCCTCTTCCATATAAGGAAGTACTCTCTTCGCCGTATCCGGGTAAATGCTTTTCATATAGTCATAGTCTCTTCTCGCATTCCGGTCATCATTATACAGCAGCGGAACCGGATAAGCCACCTGCTCCTGCGTATAGAACGGTAATTTGTTCTCCATAATCCCGTGATTGCTCCTCTCGGCGGGCACTTCCTCACCAGGATCTGTTTCCAAGATGGCGAGGTCGCCCAGCTGCATCAGACCTTGCCCGGAGATCTGCTCCCTGTGAAAGGCTGGTCACGAAGCAGTTGGAAACGGCGTCCATGAGCTTGGAAAACTCATCAGAACGGTGGGGACTTGAGCTTGTTCGCCATGGCGTCGATGACCTTCATCTGGTTGATGCCGCGCTGGATATCGCCGGAGGCAAAGGCGTGGCGCTCCCGGGCAAAGGCCAGGGCGGACTTACCGTCCAGATGGTTCCAGCCTTCGGCAAAGGTGGTGGGGTCGTAGTAGCCGGGGCTGCCCACTGAGGTGAAGGCCTGGTCGGAATAGACGTCCACGCCGCCCACGGCATCGATGATGCTGATGAAGCCCGCAAAGTCGATGCGGATGTAGTGATCCACGTTGATGCCGCACAGGTTGCCCAGCGTGGCCATGCTGGTCTCCACGCCGTACAGACCGGCATGGGTCAGCTTATCCTTGCTGTCAGTGCCCGCCAGATCCACGAAAATCGCGTGGGGAGCAGATGAAGCGACCCGCTTGTGGTGGGGGTTGACCACAAAGTGAGGATGTT
>VOFB01003622.1_pt1 | contig 36216 bp, 45 predicted proteins | sample 5384141 | NCBI WGS metagenome assembly VOFB01 (sample SAMN12384721, study PRJNA508395) | human gut metagenome | isolation source: healthy gut A | host: Homo sapiens
ATTTCAGATGTTGCAGAAGGATTGAGGGATGTTGTGACAAAATCTGAGTTAGCTGACATGATGAACAGCTTTGTTTCAGATGATGACGAGAAGTGGCTCATGTTTAATGCAAAGTTTAGTAGTGCGGATGAAGTATATGAGTCCATTTATAAGCAGGCAAAGTCGTCAATATATGTCGTTGATAACTATATTGGCTTAAGAACGCTGGTACACCTTAAGAATTCTCCGACTGGAGTAGCTATTATTTTATTCAGTGATAATGTTGGAAATAATAAACTTCATAATATAGAATTTACGGATTTTTGCAAAGAATATCCAGCAGTAAAAATATCAATGAAAAAGACAGGCGGTATATTTCATGATCGATTCATAGTGTTGGATTATGGAACTACTGATGAAAGAGTTTTCTTATGTGGTGCTTCGTCAAAGGATGCAGGGGCTAGAATAACCAGTATTGTTGATCAGATCCTCTTTATCCTCGAGTCCAAGGCTGATACGGACAAGTTCAGCCGGAACGCCGGCTTCTTTCAACTGCTCGTCAGTCATCTGGCGATGTGTGGAGGTTGCCGGATTCAGACAGCAGGTTCTGCGTCAGCCACATGTGTCTCGATCGCTCCGAGTTTCAGATTCTGCATAAATGTGGATGCAGCGGCACGTCCGCCTTTTAAACCGAAGGAAACAACGCCACAGCCGCCGTTTGGCAGATATTTTTTGCACGTTCATAATATTTATTGGAAGGAAGTCCCGGATAGTTGACATAGGCAATCTTTTGGGTGCTGCTCTAAAAATTCAGCAACAGCCTGACCGTTTTCTACATGTTTTGGCATACGGACATGCAGGGACTCCAGACCGAGATTTAAAATAAAAGGCACTCTGTGGGGACTGCATGCAGCCAAAGTCACGCATCAGCTGTGCAGTACATTTTGTAATGAAGGCACCTTCTTTACCGAATTTTTTTTCTGCGTAGGTGATTCCATGATAGCTTTCATCCGGAGTACACAGTCCCGGATATTTATCAGCGTGAGCCATCCAGTCAAATTTACCGCTGTCCACGATCGCTCCGCCTAAGGCAGCTCCGTGACCATCCATATATTTGGTCGTGGAGTGGGTTACGATGTCAGCACCCCATTCAAACGGACGGCAGTTGACCGGGGTAGGGAACGTATTGTCCATCACAAGCGGAACGCCGTGTGCATGAGCCACTTTTGCAAACAGTTCGATATCTAAAACAGTGAGTGCAGGGTTGGCAATTGTTTCGCCGAACATCAGCTTTGTATTTGGCTTAAATGCGGCATTTAACTCTTCTTCGGAAGCATCCGGGGAAACAAATGTGGTCGTGATCCCCATCTTTGCCATGGTAACGGCCAAAAGCAGGTTGAAGGTTCCGCCATAGATAGAGGAGGAAGCAACGATGTGATCGCCGCATTCGCAGATGTTGAACATGGCAAGAAAATTGGCTGCCTGTCCGGAAGAAGTCAGCATTGCAGCCGAACCGCCTTCCATAGCTGCAATCTTTGCAGCGACGATATCGTTGGTAGGATTCTGAAGGCGGCTGTAAAAATAACCGTCGGCTTCCAGGTCAAAAAGTTTTCCCATATCCTCGCTGGTACTGTATTTAAAAGTGGTCGACTGGATGATCGGCACCTGTCTCGGTTCTCCATTGCCAGGTGTGTAACCTGCCTGCACACATTTTGTCCCCATTCTGTATTCACTCATAGTAATCTAATCCTCCGTTTCTGCATTGTTTTATAAAAACAGCTGCATTAAAAATTCCTTCGCGATTCATCACATTAGTAAGAAAAAGCGCATAAAAATATCGTATCATTCATAGGAAGATTTTACAAGGGAATATCTTTTGATTTTAAAAAAATTTGTGATACAGTAAGGAAGAAAAAAACTGGAACATGCGATTTCCATGGGATATGCGCAGATCGCAGGGCTGCCGGCAGTTTACGGACTGTATGGTTCGGTGTTCCCGATCATTCTATTCGGATTATTTTCCACGTCACCACAGTTTATTTTTGGCGTAGATGCGGCACCGGCAGCCTTAATCGGTTCGGCACTGGTGGGACTTGGTATTGAGAGTGGAAGCAGTGAAGCAATTGCAGCAGTGCCGGTACTTACTTTCTTTGTGGCAGTCTGGTTATTGGCGTTTTATTTTATGAAAGCAGGAAAACTGGTCAATTTTATCTCGGCACCGGTTATGGGTGGATTTATTACCGGAATCTGCACCACGATTATTCTGATGCAGGTACCAAAACTGATGGGCGGAACGGAGGAGTCGGGGAACTTTTTGAACTGGCAGAGCATATTGCAGGGACGGCAGGTCAGATCAATCTGCCGTCGCTTGTGATCGGACGGTTTTTGCACTTGTGATTCTTCTGGTATCAAAAAAAGTGATGCCAAAGTTTCCGATGGCAGTTGCACTGATGGCAGCAGGAGCACTAATGACACGCTTTCTTCCGGTGAGGGAGTGGGGAATCCAGACACTTGCTGCAGTAGAACCTGGACATGCCAGAATGGAGCATACCGGATTTTTCTGCAATCGCACCAAAGGATGCGATCATCACCAGTCTGTCAGTCGCTGTTGTCATTATGGCGGAAACTTTGCTGGCTGAGAATAGTTTTGCACAGAAAAATGGTTACAAGATCGATGATAATCAGGAAATTTTTGCATTTTCCATGGGCAACTTTGTGGCGGCATTTACCGGCTGCTGTCCGATCAACGGTTCAGTATCGCGCAGTGCAATGGGCGAACAGTATCAGGCAAAGACACAGCTTACCGGTATTGTGGCTGGGTTATCAATGATCATTCTTCTCCTCTGTGGAACCGGTTTTATCGGGTATCTGCCGATCCCGGTGCTGACGGCGATCGTGATCTCGGCACTGCTTGGGGCAACGGAGTTTGAACTTGCGGTCAGATTGTGGAAAGTCAGCCGGACGGAGTGTTTCATTTTTATAGGTGCCTTTTTTGGTGTATTGATGCTTGGCACGATTAACGGCGTTCTGATCGGAATTATCCTTTCTTTTACGGAAATGATCATCCGTACTTCAAAACCGGCAAGATGTTTTCTGGGAATCCAGCCGGGGCATCAGCATTTTAGAGATCTGCGGGAAGGCAGCCAGATCCATGCGGTGGAGGGAGTTTTGATTTACCGTTTCAGCAGCAATTTGTTTTTTGCCAATATCGGGGTGCTGCAAAAGGATATCGAGGAGCATATCAAAGATGACACGAAAGCAGTCATTCTGGATGCCGGAGGAATCGGAAGTCTGGATATCACAGCGGCAGACCGTCTGGAGATCCTGTACAAATCTTTGAAGGAAAAAGGAATCCGTTTCTATATGACAGAGCACATCGCAGACGTGAATGAGCAGCTTCGAAAATTAGGTCTTGGCTATCTCATCGAGGAAGGCTGTGTGCGGAGAACCATACATATCGCGTTAAAAGATATGGGGATCAACAGACCGTATCCGCTTGAGGGTGGTGTGGATAACGAGGAACGCAGCGCATCGAGAAAACGTGCCGACAACAGGGTGCAGGAATTTGTCTGGGCGTTTGGTTCGGAAACGGAAGAAGAAATCGAAAGACAGATTGTGCTGCAGATTGAGCAGTTAAAAAGACTGGGGATGTCGAAAATCTGTTTCATGGCCGCTGGGCACACATGGAGGCACTTGATGAGGATGAATGGCTGGAGCATCTGGAAGAACATTTAAAGGAAATTGTCAATATTTCCGGCAAGGATGAAATGACATTAGCGGGCAAACTGGAGGCGCACCGGAAAGAAGTGCATGACCGTATCGCAAGAGAACATCCGGAACTTGCAGAGCGTTTTAAGGAGCGCAGGCATCTGTTAGATGAACATTTGAAAGAGCGCAGACCTGAGGTGTATGAGCTGGTGTTAGAGCTGAGAGAAAAAAAGGAAAGAGTAGAAAATAAAGATACTTTTTTTAGGCAGAGATGTAAGAAAAACGTTTCTGTCTATTTTTTACTTAAAAATGTACATGGACATTATGTGTCCGTGTGGTCTGCTAGAATGAGGATATCAAAAAACAAGGGAGGAAAATGAGATGGAAACTTTAAGGAAATTGTTTTATGGATTTTTGGAGTATCATTTTTTATGGTTGTGGATGGGAACTCTTCCGATGGATCTTTGTCAATAAAAGATTCAAAGAGTATGCGGATGGTTTGAAAACCAATATTCCAACTTCAGAGGAACTGATGCAGATTATCAGAAACATGAACTGTTTTCTGGTAAAACAGGTTTATTACAATGAACAGGGAAATGTTGAGGTGCAGGGAAAATACGGAAAACACAGACTGAACCTTGAGGATGGTATAATTCATGTGATACGCAGCAAGGAAGATTCAAGAAGAAATTATAATTATGTTGTAGAAGAAAATGCTATTCTTGATTATATTGCAAAAGAAGAGAATCATACATTGCCGATGAATCCCTTTACAAAATATAAAAAGGCAATGAGACTGACAAAATTACATACGGCTTCGCTGATTGTAACATTTGGAGGAATCTTTTTACTTGTGGTGCTGTACCTTATTCCGTCAGGAAATGAATACATTGAAATGGTAAAAGGCGGGGCACCGAGCAGTTATCCGCAGATTACTTATGGCGAAGCGTTTGATGACTATTTTTCAGATCCGGACTGGCAGTATTTTAAATCATCCAGCGATAGAAAAGTAGTCGAGTTTCATGGAAAATGCATGTATGGAGATAAGGAAGCGAAACTTTGTTTTCAATTTATTATTGCTGACGATAATGAAACTTTTTCCGTAGAATATTTAGATATTGATGGAGAATCACAGAATATGCTGACTATGGGAATTGCGTTAGATTCTATTTTCAGCAGTTATGAAGAGTCACATGGAATGATATCATCTGATGATGCCGAACAAAATGTAGATCTGGGTGTGGATGATACCATATTGAATGCTGATCATTCAGATGAAAATGTATCGGATGATTTTACAGATCAGACAATGCAGGAAGATTCCTTGGCACAGGATGAAAATCAGTACGAATTTGATGATGTAGATGTTAATAATCTGGATTACAGGGAAATGTATTCTTCCTTTGTTGTTGAAATGGAAAATGAGTATCCGGGAAACTGTACCTATTCATTGTATGATATTAATGGAGATGGAAGAAAAGATCTTCTGCTCAGTTATGGAACCTGTAATGCAGATTATGAAAACATTATTTATACGATTGATGAAAATGGTGCGATTTCATCTACAAGTCCGTTCTATGGGGTATATAGTTTTTATATAGCGGAGGATGGAAATGGTCTGTACGAAGTTTATGGATATATGGGAGTGGAAGAAGTACGCCGTCTTACTCTGCAGGGAAATCAGGCAGAGGAAGAACTTTTGTGGTCAAGAGAGATTGGAGATGGCGAATATTATGAGAATGACAATCCTATAGAGTATGCGCAGGGCAGTGATCTGAGTCTGCTGGATGAATAAAAGGAAGTGAGAAAATGTATTGTGTGGTAAAACCAAAAATCTGTCCATTGTGTGGAAAAAAATTAAAAAAGGACTGGCTGGGAAGATGCAAATATTGTAAAAGATCACTGGCTGGAATAAGGTTTTAGGAGAACTTCTTCTGGCAGTCTGCGGATAGTCAGAAGAAGTTTTTCAAATTCCTTCTTAAGAAAACAACTGAATTTGTGGGAAATAAAATACAGATGTGTTACAATAACAATATGTTAAAATGCATAAAAAAAAAATGAAATTAATCTTAAAAAGTATGTGCAATATGTGGTAAATGGAGATGCAATTATGGAGAAAAAGGAGCCGATAGATAAAAAATCAAAAGCAGATCGTGTTCTGCGGATGTACGACCTTTTGATGCGTGGTAAAGTGATCAACAAAGCCGCTGCGGGACAAAAGTTCGGTGTGGATGAAAAAACGATTCAAAGAGATTTAGATGACATCCGCTGTTATCTGAACGAACGTGTCAATGATTTTGGTATCCAGAATGAGCTGATCTATGACAGAAGGAAGAATGGCTACAGGCTTGAGCAGGAAGAAGGAATGCGTTTTTCCAACGAGGAAGTGCTTGCTATTACCAAAATATTGTTAGACAGCCGTGCATTTACCAAAGACGAAATGATGCAGATGTTAGATAAGCTGATCGGAGTGCTGTGTGCCGCCGCAGAACCAGAGCCTGGTCAGTGAACTGATTGCCAATGAGCGTTACCATTACATTGAACCGCAGCATCACAGAGTATTTATTGATAAGATGTGGCAGATCGGACAGGCAATTCACGAGAAAAAATGTATTGAGATCGGCTATGAGCGTACAAAAGATAAAAAAGTTGTGAAGCGGAAAGTAGAACCACAGGCAATTCTTTTTTCTGAATTTTATTTTTATCTGGTTGCAAATATTGAAGGAATCGATAAAGAAAAGGCATTTGATGTGGCAAATGATGCGTTTCCAACCATTTACCGGATCGACCGGATCCTAGAACTTCAGGTGTTGGATGAACACTTTAATATTCCGTATAAAGACCGGTTTGAGGAAGGAGAATATCGAAAACGAATACAGTTCATGTATGGCGGGAAATTACAGCGTACGAAGTTCTGGTATAAAGGAACCAGTGTGGAAGCAATATTAGACCGGCTGCCGACGGCAAAGATCCTGAAGGAGGAGAACGGAAAGTTTTTAATTTCGGCTGAGACATTTGGCAAGGGCATTGATATGTGGCTGCGAAGCCAGGGAGATTATGTTGAAGTTGTAAAAAATTAAAAAAGTTTTTGAGATGGACAGATGGTGTCTAGGGTGTGCGTTATAATAAAAGAAAAATCATTCACCGGATAAACGTAAAAATTCGTCCATGAACTGTTGCACTAAAGCACGAGAGGAAGGATTGATCGAACGATATTTTTTAAAAGGTAAGTTCATCCTCATTCAGAGCTGTTTCGGACACTTCCTCTACTTTATGGGCATACGAAGAATAGCCAATCAGATAATCAACAGATACGTCAAAAATATCTGCCATGGCTTCTAACATGTCGATATTCGGTTCATTGGTATTATTTTCGTACTTACAGATGGTCTGCTGGCTGACGTTCAATTTATCAGCAAGAGCCTGCTGGCTTAACCCCATCTCACGTCTTAAATCTTTTAATCGATTCATGATTTAAAATCTCCTAGGTAATACTTTTATTTTATCAGCTGTGAGGAAATATATACAACGCGGGAAAGGGGTTGAAAAGAACACTTTAGTGGAGTAAAATAGATGAAAACCATATGTGAAGAACAGTCAAAGAGGAGCATATGTATGGAAGACCAGTTTAGTAAATATATAGAAAAAATAGAACTGAAAATACAAGGTTATTACTCAATTCTAATAAATGCGACAAATATGATTATTTAATAGCGGCTGCTTGTGAGCTATTGGCGGAATGATTGACATATTTTTTGTGGGAGCACCTGGAGATAGTACATTAGGAAGGTGGACAGACACACAGGTTGATAATGTTGTAAAAGCATTTGCACGAAAAGTTGGATGGAATCCTAAAGAAGCTAAGAAGGGTAGTGTTGCAAGTGCAATTGGTTTTTTAGAGACAAAATTTAAAGTCAATTATGATCAGAGATATACAGCAGATGTTGGAAATTTGTTTATTATGAATACCAAAACCATCATTTGTTATCATTATCACATTCGCCGGATGTCATAGGATTATTTTTTTCTATTTTAAACCAATTTACGTCTACATCATCATTTATTGCAAATGGGAGGTTAATTACAATTGCAACAGATACATTCGAATTGCAAGGAGGCAATTTTGTAGCTAAGATATTTTGTGGAATTGCTAATTGGTTTGGACATATTATGTCTGATATTGCAGGAAGTTCTGGTAGTCGAGGAAATGATGGACGAGGGACAGGCGTTGCAATGCCATTTTATGAGTTGTTCCAATTTTGTAAATTTGGAAAATTTTCGGTAGGACGCGACAAGCAGGATTTTGCAGTTATTGCAGAAAGAGCGTTTAAGGAAGGATATGATTTTCGATTTGGTCTGACAATGACCATTCCGCTTATAATTACAGATCTTTCTATTAGATTGATATGGGCAATTAGAAGATATTTTCAATATGGGAAAATGTTGAAAGAGTGTGTGCCAACTTCTGAACATAGTGAATTAAGAGTAATGTTATTGTTGGGAAATGGAGTGTTATGTGTAATGGATGGAACGGATGCTGCAATTCGTTCTGGAGGAAATTTTCTTATAATGTTTACACGCTTAAATTTAGTTGCATGGTATAGATTTGTGTCACTGGTGATTAAGGAGATATGTATCAGGCTTGGATTGAAAAAATCACTACAAAATGAAGTAGATGCGTTTAGAAAAGTAAATGAAGCAATTGTACTTTTTATCTTAATGAACTGGAGAGAATAGATATAGAGGCATATAAAAATGAAGCAGATGAGTATTTGAAATATTGTGAAATGCTTAGTAATATCGAATCAGAACAGACGTTAAATTCTGTACTTTTTTAAGCGCCTTTGAGAAATTTGGCATTTGCAAGCCATGGAATGGAGAGCTTGATGAATTTATGAGTAATAAGGATAATCATTTGGTGTATGAGTAATATTTAAAAGGAGTTAGTGCTGTAGCCATTTCAAAGACTATAGATTATATGAAAAACTGGATTAAGAAGATATTTTATGTAAGTATCTAAAAAGTAATTTGTGTAGTATACACAATAGAATGAAGGACAAAGCTTGTATAAATTTAAAACCTAATTAAGGGAGGAAGAAATATGCCATTACCAGTTGCTTTAGCAATACTTGCAGGACTTGGAGGTATTGGAGGGGTATCAGCAGGAGCTAGTGGAACAAAAAAAAATAATAGATGCCAAAGAAAAAAGTGAATGGGCACAGGAAACACAGGAAAAAGCAATAAAAAATTTGAATCTAGTAATATTGATACAATAGAAATTATGGATAAAATTGGAAGACAGGAGCTGGAAATATTAAAGAGTTTTGAAGAATTTTCAGACATTATTAATGAGATTCAAGGGAGACCTGAGTTTAAAAATTATTCAAAAGTGATATAAATATTCCAAAATATGAAGCGGATGAGTTGAAAAACATATCGGCAGGTGCAGTAGTATTATTAGGTGGGATAGGTGGTGCAGCAGCAGGAACAGCAGGTGGTTTTGCGGCAGCTGGTGCAACTACATCAGCTATCATGGCACTTGGTACAGCATCAACAGGAACAGCAATATCATCATTAAGTGGTGTAGCTGCGACAAATGCAACACTGGCTGCGTTAGGCGGCGGATCGATTGCAGCAGGTGGAGGAGGAATGGCATTAGGAAGTGCCGTACTTGGTGGAACAACATTAGGAGTTGGTTTGTTGATAGGTGGTATTATTTTTAATATAGCCGGAGCAAAAAATATCAGATCAGGCAGACGAGTTATATAGTCAGGCAGCTAAAACAGAAAAAGAAGTAGAAAAGATAGTTGCATATTTAGAAGAACTGCATAAAGCCTCGATGATATTTAAGAGGGCTCTTACGGATACTGAAAAACAATACAGAAAACATCTTAACATGTTAAAATATATTGTAGATTATTCCGAAAAGACAAATTGGAAGAATTTTTCAGAAAAAGAAAAAAAGGTGACTGAAAATACAATTCTCTTAGTTGGACTGCTTTATAAAATGTGTAGAGTAAATTTAGTATGTAAAGGAAAAAAGTGAATCTGATATCAATGAAATAAATTATGCAGAAATTGATAAAATTGTTTCAGATGCAACAGGTATTTTAGATGGTATGGAAGATGTGGCTTAAGATGTAATAAATAGTTGAAAGTTAGGAGGCAATATGGAGTATAAGCAATTAGCAAAGAATGTACTTTTTAGTACAGTAAGTGATGTTTTGGAAAATAAATATAATATTACACTTCCTCATAATAAACAAAAATGTTGATATGTTGGATGGAATTGTAAACAATGATATTGAGATATCATTAGACAAATTTAACGAAATGGGTATTTCACAGGATATCATAGAAGAGGTAGAAAGCATGATTCCTGGAATGAAACAATTGGTGGATTTGCAAATACAGTTTTTTGATGAGAATTTTAATGCACTAAATGATTCAATATATAATGTAGCACGCCAGATGCATTTGGATAAAATCATGATAGCAGGGGATATTAAAGAACAATTTGAGAAGAGAATAGATGAATGTGATATAAATGATATGTTGTCATTACGGGGTAAAGCAGAGGATTGTATGAGCGGATTAAAGTCAGATATAGAAAATAGGATTCGCCAATGTGAAGCTGTTCCCAAGAAAAGAAAACCATTGTTTGGAGGTAGGATTAAAGATGTTGAGAGGGCATTAAATGAGTTAAAAAGAGGTATTACCTGTTTATGTCCAAACGGTTAGTTTATTGAGCCAGATAGAGTTGATTTTAGGGAAAAAAAGATAGTGCAAAGAAATCATTACAGACAGCAATGCAATATTTGCAAACGAGATTTGCAATACAAAATCCCGAGAATAATAGAATGCATACCCTTACGGATGAGGATTATTGGGGAGCAACCTAAAAGAATTTTGTGAGGAAATGGCTGAAGCTATAAAAAATATTGAAAAAAAATTGAAACCAAATTGTTAACAGTAAAAAATTAATCTATAAAAAAGAATAAACGGAGGAAAATAATATGAGTGAGATGGACGATTGGAAAAGAGAGTCAGCGGGAGCTAAAGGGGTTTTGGGACTTGCAATTATGGGTGTAGTAGGCGGCGCAATTAAACTAATGAGTAATACCATGGACAATGCCGCTGGAAAAGCTGAAGCAAAAAGCAGGTATGAAAAAAGAAAAGAGCCGAATAGGCTTGGACAAAATGCTACATAAGAAAGATTATGAACAAGCTAAAAAGATTATGAAAAATATAAATGATATTATCTTTAAAGGAATGGAGGTACGAGTATGGATAAAAACATAAAAAAGTTTTAAAAAATTGATATTAAAAAGTAAAGTGTCGAAAAAAATAATTAAGATTACAATTGCAGGCTGTAAGTGTATATAGTGTATTATTACTGCTGATATCTAGTAAAATAAGAAAAATTATACAGAAAATTTAAATGAAAGAGGTTGTAAAAATATACAAAATAAGGATGCGGAGAATATAACTCTGCATCCTTAAATTTATATTTTACTATATTGAAATATATTTAAAGGTTCTTAGGATGTAATAATTGAGCAATTTAAAGAACATATGGAAAAATCAAAGTTTTTAATATCATAATACAGGAAGGACAGAAGACAAATGCAAACAGGTAATGTATTAGTTATTGGCAACTCAGGTGTTGGAAAATCGACATTAATTAACGCTGTTTTAGGAATTGAAAAAGCAAAAACAGGTTATGGAATTAGCGGAACCACAAATGAGTTAGAAATATATGAAAGTGATTCTGTTCCATTCAGGGTTATAGACACAATTGGATTCGAACCAACTTTCTTTAAGGAACAAAAAGCAATTAATGCTGTAAAAAATGGTCTAAAAGGCAGTGCAAAAGAAGGGCAGGAAGAAAAAGCAGATAAATGTTATCTGGTTTTGCGTGGATGGTACTTCTCGAAAGCTTTTTCCGAAAGCAATCCAAAGTCTTTCGCGTGCCACATCCATTTGGAAAAGTGTGCCTGTGATTGTTGTGATCACAAAATCGTATTCAGTTCCTGAACGTAAAGAAAATATTGAGATGGTACAAGCCGCTTTTGCTGCACAAAGAGATATGCAAAAAATTTAAAAAGATTATACCGGTCGTTGCTTCTACATTTAAGTTAAATGATACCGCTTTTGCTGGACCGGAAGGAATTATGGAGTTGATCGATGCAACGAATGACCTTATGCCGGAAGGCTTACAGGCTGGAACAGAGGATATTGCTAATTTTAAATTAAACAGAAAAAGATATCTTTGTCAGGGGAATTATAGGTGTTGCAACTACATCAGGTACTGTAGTGGGAGCAGTGCCCATTTCAATTGCAGATGCTGTAATATTGAAACCTATTGAGATTACAGAAATTAATGCGATTGCCAAAGTCTATGGAATTAAAAATGACCAGCAGACGAAAAAATTTTTTAATTCCATTATTGAAGTGGGAACAGTAAGTATTGCAGCGAAAACAGCAATTGCTGCCTTGAAAAACATTCCTGGAATTAATATCGGTGCAAGTATATTAAATGCAATTATTGCCGCAGTATCATAGCTGCGATAGGTGAGGAACAACCTATATAAAACCACGTTAAAGGCTAGAACAATTATCAACATACGAGTCACAACGTCGGATATCAGAATTTTCAATGCTTTTAAATCACCAGCCAAATAAAAGTACAAAAAATAAAAAGCAGGGAGAATTAACAACACGCGAATCAACGTTGGGATATCAGAATTTTCGAATATCAGACGATTCTCCCGAATAAAAGGGAGGAAACGATTATCGCACAAAAGACAAAGAAATCGTCATCAGACAAAGCCAAAAAGATCCAGTGGCATCCTGCGTTTTATGCAGCAGCGGAACTGGAACTAAAGGAAAACATCGAGGAACTTGATTTAATATCGGAGTATCATTTGAGTAAAGAACCGATCCGTATTGATCTTCTGATCATAAAAGAAGAAAATGTAGAAAAAGTGATGAAAAATGAAATCGGTCATATCATGCGAAAGTACAATGTGTTAGAATACAAAGGACCGGGAGATGAACTGTCGATAGACACTTCTTTACAAAACACTTGGATATGCCTGCCTTTATAAAGGATATGGGAAAACAATCGATGAAATCCCGGCGGACGAACTGACCGTGTCATTGTTCCGTGAAGCATATCCAAGAGAACTGTTTTTGGAATTAGAACGAAAAGGATATGTACTGGAAGAAAAATATCCAGGTATTTATTACGTGAGCGGGAACATTTTATTCCCGGTGCAGATTGTGGTGATCAGCAGGTTAAGCCGGGCTATGCACAGCAGTCTAAGAATCTTATCTGCAAATGCCGATATAGAGGATATCAGGAAGTTTTTAGAACAGACAGAAAATATGAAGACACCGCGGGAGCGGAATAATATAGACGCAGTATTACAGGCAAGTGTCAGTGCGAACTATGAAATATATCAGAAGGTAAGGAGGGCGAATGGTATGTGCGAAGCATTACGGGAATTAATGAAAGATGAAATAGAGCAGGATGTAGCGAGAGGAGAAGCGAGAGGAGAGGCAAGAGGAGAAATGCGTGGCAGAGCGGAAGGAATTGTAGATACATGTTGTGATCTAGGGTTGCCAGAAGACGCTATTTTAGAGCGGTTGCAGAAAAAACTAAATATATCATTACAGACTGCCCAGGAATATCTCCAAACCTTTGGAAAACAGATCGTAAAAATTAACGAACGTCAGGAAGATCAAAAACATATGAACTATCAGCAAAAAGATTTAGTGAGAATAGCAAAACGGGAAAACAATACCAAAAGAAGTTATCTGGTAGTAGATCCACTGCAGGGAAAGCATGTTCCGGTAGAACCTTCGAAAGCACTGAATTTATTTAAAAGTCTTGCAGAGAAGCTTCAGGGAAAATATGAAGGCGAGAGGCTGCTTTTGATCGGTTTTGCAGAAACTGCAACAGCAATCGGTGCGCAGGCTGCGATTACTCTGGAAACAAAGTATATCCAGACAACACGGGAAGTAATACCGGATGCCAGATATTTATTTTTTTCGGAAGCGCACAGCCATGCGACTGAGCAGAAATTGGTAAAAGATGATATAGACCGTGTGATAAATGATATCGACAGGATTGTATTTATAGAGGATGAGGTGACCACTGGGAATACGATCATGAATATCATTAAGATCATAACAAAAGAGTATCAGAAAAAAACAAAATTTGCAGTTGCTTCATTGTTAAATGGAATGACAGAAGAATACTTAAAAATTTATCAGGATGAAAAAAATAGAACTTCATTATCTGGTAAAACGGATCATTCCGGATACGGTACGGTTGCGGAGCAGTATAGATGTGATGGTTTATATATTTGTGCGATACCGGAGAATCATACGCAGGAAAGCGCGGATATTGATGTGCAATCGGAGAAGAATATGCGGGAACATATCATATCGATTCCCGGATGGATGAATGCAAGACGTTTCGTTGACGCAAAACAATATGAGGCTGCATGTAAAAACTTGCGAAAACCGTGATCACAGAGACTGTTGTGAAACAGGGTGAACGTGTACTTGTGATTGGCACGGAAGAGTTTATGTATCCGGCACTTCTGACAGGGTACGAAATCGAAAAAATGGGATGTGTTGTCCGCTGCCATTCTACGACTAGAAGTCCGATCGCGGTCAGTACCGAGGAAGAGTATCCACTGCATTGCAGATATGAACTGCGCAGCTTATATGATCCGGATCGAAAGACTTTTATTTATGATTTGGAAAACTATGACAGGGTTATCGTTATGACGGATGCAGCATTAGCGTCGTTAAAAGGATTAGAAACGCTGATTTACGCACTTCGGATGAAAAATGAAAATATAACGGTGATACGCTGGTGTTAAAGAGGGCACAGGAATAAGGGCATAATGTGAAAATAAAATTTTTCCCATACGAAATTTGTGTCTCAGCAGCAAACATGCGATGTAATGGAAAGCAGGAAAGAATGGAGACAAGATTAAAGGAGAAGTTCATACCGGGATGAGGACGTGACTCTTCTGTTAAAGATATCACCGGCATGGTGCAGCCACAGCCGACTGAAGAGAGAGAAAAACTGATACAGGCAGGAAAACATTACAGTGAAATGCTGCCGGTCGAATATGTCCCGACAGAAAATATATGCAGGTGTACCGGGAAGCGTTGAAAAATTATGCAAAACCGGTAGCACTTGCTGTCGGAAGACTTGCAGATAAGATCGTTGAAAAAAAGGGACAGGACATTGTGCTCGTCTCACTGGCTCGCGCCGGTATTCCAATCGGAATTTTAGTCAAAAGATATATTGCAAAAAAATATCAGGTCAATGTACCGCATTATTCCATTTCCATCATCCGCGGCAGAGGGATTGATAACAATGCGATGAAATATCTGTTAAGCCGATATGAACCGGGACAGTTATTGTTTGTGGACGGATGGATCGGAAAGGGCGCGATTTTAAATGAATTAAAAAAGGATCTTGCGCAGTATGAAGGTGTGTCATCCGATATCGCAGTTATTGCCGATCCTGCTAATGTGACAGAACTGTGCGGCACGCACGATGATATTTTAATACCGAGTTCCTGTCTTAACAGCACTGTGTCAGGACTGATCAGCAGGACATTCTTAAGGAGTGATATCATTGGAAAAGATGATTTCCATGGAGCCGTCTATTACGGAGAATTAAAAGATTCGGATCTGTCCTATGAATTTATCCATACGATCGAGAACGAGTTTGAGATGGATGTGGAAAAAGAAAATAAGTGTGTGGAAAGCTCTGGTATTGACGAGGTAAAACAGATTGCAAAGACATTTGATATTGATGATATCAATCTGATCAAACCGGGAATCGGAGAGGCGACAAGAGTATTGCTGCGAAGAGTTCCATGGAAGATCCTGATTGATGAGAGGTACAAAGGGAGATCCTCAGCTTGGACATCTGGTGAGATTAGCTGAGGAAAAAATGTGTCGATCCAGTATTATCCGATGAAACATTATAAATGCTGCGGTATCATTAAAAAAATGTCAGATATATAAAAAATACTGCCGGTTTCCAGGAAAATTTATGCATACGTCAGTTTGGTCTCGTCATGCCAAAGAAATTTATGTATGCATCAGTCTGGTCTGTCATGCCAAAGAAATTCGTGCATACATAAGTTTAGTCTGTTATGCCAAAGACCTCTGCAAGAAATAAGATTTTTTCTGCCCAGTTATGGTGGGTTTTGTATTCGTTCATGCGTTCACCCGCAAGATTTCCGGAGACAAGCGAGTCTGATTTTTATCCCAGTTTAAAATTGCTTTTGCATCGTTAAAATCTGATCTTGTAACCTGATAAACTTTTGTTTACGACAGAAATCTGATTTGATGAATGACTGTTTTTCCGGTAAAGCCGCAGAGTTTATCATCTTTTAGTTCCTGAATCAGGCCATTTTTCCAATTATACCCGGAATAATATTCCCATACCGGTCCGAAACGACGTAGTCCATGCCGTAAACAGTTATGATATCAGAAAAATATCAGCGACAGGTCTGATCCGGTGAATGGACTCGTCACAATGACGGCGGAATCCAAACATGTGACACAGATCATTTCCTCCGACACGAATATTTAAAACGAGATCTTCCACATGGGAAAGCCTGTCTTTCAGATCATACAGGATATCGATACGGTGCCGCAGGTCAATGATAGAAGAACTCTCATAGATCGGCATCATATATAATTTCCTGGAAGCCTGTTCGTTAGCCCGGATCATTTCTTTTCTATATAAGAGCTGGCGTTGTCAGCAGTAAATTTCGGTATGATATAACCGGTGATCACCTTTATGCTTTCCCCAAAAGCCTTCGTTAAACGTTCAATCTGGCCGGCATTGCGGACACGGATAAAGATTTTCGGAAGGTAAAAAGGATGATCCTGAAAACTTTCAAATATCTGATGGATGGAAGAGATAAGATCCTGCTCTGCCTCTGTCACATAGTTGTCATTGATCGTATCTTCAAGGCATAAAGCCAGAGAATATTTAGTTCCAAATTTTTCATGGATCACAGAGCCGGCAATCGTTTTTTTATTGGCGGGACAATAGAGCAGTGCACCGACACTGTAATAAATCATATCGTTTTTCAATTTGTAAAAAATCCTCCTGAGTGTATAAAAACTCTTCAAAATAACACAAGTTTAACAACAGATTGCAAATTGAATTATAGCATTAATATAGGCAAAAGATAGATAGATTCGATGCCGGACGTTTTCTTGAAAACAGGATGCCGGTATGCTATACTTTTTTAGATGATCTTTATAGAATATTGTGCTCTGTGAAACAGGGTTTTTGAGGAAAGAATAATATGAATAACGGTGGTAAAAAAGATACGGCTGTCATTTAACTCTCCGGTTATTTTGGGATTTACGCTTGCCTGTTTTTATCGTACTGATTTTAGATAAAGTAACAGGCAGTGCATCCACGCTTGCATTTTTCAGTGTCTACCGGTCATCGTTGGCAAGTCCGCTCACATACATCCGGTTTTTCGGACATGTGTTAGGACATGCCAGCTGGGATCATTTCTTTGGAAATATTATGATGTTACTGGTTGTAGGACCGCTTTTGGAAGAAAAATACGGATCGGCAAACATTCTTTTTGTGATTTTAACAACAGCACTGGTAACGGGTGTGATCAATTTCATATTTTTCCCACATGTCCAGCTCTTGGGGCAAGCGGTGTTGTATTTGCGTTCATATTACTCGCATCTTTAACAAGTATTGAGGAGGAAAAAATCCCGCTGACCTTTATTCTGGTTGCGCTGATCTATATCGGGCAGCAGGTGTATGATGGTATCTTTATCAGGGATAACGTCTCGAATCTGACACATATTTTAGGAGGCATTGTCGGGTCAGGCCTTGGCTATGTGATGAACAAAAACAAAATGAACAGATATTGAAGGTGAGAATGCGCTATGTTAGAACACAAAAAAGATTCGCAGCCTTGATGATTACTTTTGCCGATCTAAACGGAAGACAGACAGAGAGGTGTATTTTTACCGGATCAATGGATACACGGAAAAAATCGGGGACTTTATAAAAAATATTATGATACGGCAAGAAGAGCGGGTGTGGTGATCGAGGGAAAGATCCCAAATCCCGATGAGAAGAACCTTGCGTATTATTCTGAGATCATGGGGATGGATTTTCAGATGAATCCGTCATTTATATCGAATGGTTTAAAAAAATGGCTGCCGCGCATGAACGATCTGCAAAGGCAGAATGTGGCAGATTCGATCTATGACTCGCTTGATACCATGAGGCGGAATGGAAAAACAGAAAATATTCTGAAAAATGCATATATTAAGTTTATGTGCTGGCTGTACTACAAATTTGAACGGATTCTAAACCAGCTTGGGGCAAATGAACTGCCCAAGATCCTTTATGAGGGGGATATCAGTAATTACGAACTGATGCTGATATCGATCCTGTCCAATGCCGGGAGTGATGTGGTGCTGCTGCAGTATCATGGTGATGCCGGATATCTGAAATCAGATCCCGCTTCCGTTTTATCAGATGATCTGCAAATGGAGAGGATGACAGCTTTCCCGGAAGGATATTGCTTAAAGAAAGTCCGGGAGGCAATACAGAATGATTTTGAAAAGGAACGGCTGTATGGAAGTCTGCCTTCTGTCAATAACTGTACCAATGCATGGATTGATGGAAAAGGATTTGAAGATATCAAAAAGAGTGTGTTGACCAGAGGAACAGATCCCCGCTTCTTTTATAACTGTTTTTACCGGATCAACGGTGCAGAGGACAAGCTGACATATGCGAACGAATTGTTTCAGCTGCAGCTTGAACTGAAAAATGCCGGGCGGAAGATGGTGATCGTAAACGGGGAGATCGAAAGACCGACACCGGATGAAATCGCAGAGATCCGGCGCAGAAATTATGCAAAAACAGATCAGCTTATCATGGATCTTTCCACGAATATAAAGTATCCGGCAAATTTAGAATTGCAAAAGATCATGCACAAAACATTTGTGGATATTCTTCTTGCAGAATCAGGCAAAGAAGGCGATAATTTAAACAGGCTCACCAGCAAGGCGGTTTACCTGTTGTGCTGGCTGAAAAGGTATCTGCCGTTTTTATTTTCCATTGGAAGATGCCGGAGATCGGATGTTTTATCCATATGGGCGGGTGCCAGAATGAAAATGAAGCGTTGTTTCTCAGGTTTTAGCAAGGCTGCCGGTCGATGTGGTGATCCTTTGTCCGAACCGGAATATACCATGCCAGCTTACGGATCCGCTGTTGTATGAACTGAATTATGAGGAAAGCCTTACCATGGACAGGTACCCGGAGGAGAGTTCCCAGGTCAAAATGGGAACGGTTGCCTACCATGCGGAGAGGGAACTGGATACGTTAATGTATCAGGATACCGGCATGTACCGGAACATGCAGTATGGAAAGGCGAACATTATCAGTCTAGCAGACCATGTACGAGGAGATTAAGATCCTGTGGGATCAGGAATTAAAGTACCGGCCGGATTTCAGCGTGGTCGATGGTGTCGTGAACATACCGGTCATTTTTGCAAAAGTTTCCGGAGTCAAAGACGGACATACCGCCGGCTACTGGACATCCGTAAAAGAACTGGTCACGGAAGATACAGTCGTGATAAAAAGAGCGCCTTATATAGAGCCGATGGCACCGAATCCGATGAAATGTATGCTGCTGAATTTTTCAAAAATGGAAAACTGCAGCGGAATAAGATCAAGGCACATCCAAAATACCCGTATGGTATCCTGCGGGAGGATATTCAGAGATGATACTTGATAAGATGCAGCTTCTGATCGATCAGAAACTGATCAGAGGAATCGGGGAAATGGTATGGAATACACCGTGATTGCGCAGGTGTTAAATCTGCCGAAAGATATCGTAAGACTGATCCAGAAATTTGATCTTACCTGGAAAAATCCGAAACTGATCTATATCAATACATCGGAGACGGTCATTTCACTGGAAGACTCGATCCTGACAGTATTTTTGCATCTGATGGGATTTGATATTGTATTTTTGTGCCGACGGGATATCAGAGTATTGAAAAATATTTTAACGGGCAGCTAATGGAAGAACACCAGATAGGGGAATATAAATATGATCTGCAAGTCCCTGACCTGAATAGTATTTCATTTAATAATACACGCCACACCTGGCGGGATAAATTTTTAAGAGAGGTAATTAGAAATGGAGGAATCGTATGGGACTTGATTTTAGCAAAACAACGACTGCGGCAGCGCCGGCAGCCACAGTGGTACCGGACACAAAAGATGAGATCGCTGTTGTGGAACAGTATGACATTGTTGCCGACAGGGAAAAAATGAATTCAGAACTGGTCAATTCGGATGAGGTTGACCGGATCGTCAGTACGATTGAGGTCAACAATCTTGAGACAATCGTCACATTTGGAGCGGAGGTTGCAGAAGAAATTTCGAAAGCATCGGATGTCGTGTTAAACAGCATGAATATGTCACAGCTTGACGATACCAGCGAAATGTTAAAAACGTTAGCAAAGATCATGGATCAGTTTGATATTGACGAGATCAGGGAAAATCCGGGACTGTTTGGAAAATTATTTGGAAATATGAAAAAACAGCTCGACAAGATCCTTGCAAAATATCACACGATGGGCGAGGAAGTCGACAAGATCTATGTTCAGCTCAAAGGCTATGAATCAGAGATCAAACAGTCAAACCGTAAATTAAATACGATGTTTGAGGCAAATGTAAATTATTATCATGAACTTGTGAAATACATTCTTGCCGGAGAGCAGGCATGTAAAGAGATTGAAGATTACATTGCAAAGAGACAGCAGGATATGGCGGCTACCGGAGACGAGTCGATCCAGTTTGAGCTTACCAGCTTAAATCAGGCACTGATGATGATGGAACAGCGTACACAGGATCTTAGGACAGCAGAAAATATTGCGATGCAGTCTATTCCGATGATCAAGACAATGGAGTTCAGCAACTATAATCTGGTCAGAAAGATCAATTCCGCATTTATTGTGACACTGCCTGTATTTAAACAGGCACTCGCACAGGCAATTCTGCTTAAGAGACAGCGTATTCAGGCAGAAGCAATGTCTGCTCTGGATAAGAAGACCAACGAGATGCTGATTAAAAATGCGCAGAATACTGTGGAAGTTTCCAAGGCTACCGCTAAGATGGCATCCGGAAGCTCAATCCAGATTGAAACACTTGAGACGACCTGGAGAACGATTACCAGTGGTATTGAAGAAACGAAAAGAATTCAGGAAGACTGCAGAAAGAAACGTGTGGAAGATCAGGCAAGACTTGAGGCGATCAAGGCGGATTTCAACAGACAGTATCATATGCCGCCGGCAAACAAGTAAGTTATTTCTAATAACTATAGATTCATTTATTCTAAGGAGGGTAATACTATGCCAATTAATTTATCAAAAGGACAGAAAGTAGATTTAACAAAAGGAAATCCGGGACTGAAAAATATCATGGTTGGTCTTGGCTGGGATGTCAATGCATTTGATTCCGGTGTAGATTTTGACCTGGATGCAGCAGCATTTATGCTGGGAGCAGATGGAAAGTGCCCGACAGACAAAGAATTTGTATTTTATGGAAATCTGGCTCATCCGAGCGAGTCTGTAAAACATATGGGCGATAACTTAACCGGAGAGGGAGAAGGCGATGACGAGCAGATCCAGATCGATCTTTCCAAAGTACCGGCAAACATTGAGAGAATCGCATTTACCGTAACGATCTATGAGGCGGAGGCAAGACGCCAGAATTTTGGACAGGTATCTAATTCTTTCATTCGTCTGGTAGATGAGACAACCGGAAAAGAAATGATCCGCTATGACTTAGGAGAGGATTTCTCCATTGAGACAGCAGTCGTTGTCGGTGAATTATACAGACATAACGGCGAATGGAAATTTAATGCGATCGGAAGCGGCTTCCAGGGCGGACTCGCAGCACTTTGCGGACACTATGGAATTGAAGTGGCATAAGAGGAGTAAAATCCTCTGCTCACCAGGGGGTTCGCATTTTGCTCCGCAAAACAAGGAGTAAAATCCTCTGCTCACCAGGGGTTCGCATTTTGCTCCGCAAAACAAGGTAAAATCCTCTGCTCACCAGGGGTTCGCATTTTGCTCCGCAAAACAAGGAGTAAAATCCTCTGCTCACCAGGGGTTCGCATTTTGCTCCGCAAAACAAGGAGGATTATAATGTCAATTAGTTTACAGAAAGGACAGAAGGTCAGTCTGTCAAAAGATAACGCAGGATTGTCAAAGATTATTGTCGGTCTTGGATGGGATGAAGTGCAGCAGTCTTCATCCGGAGGTGGATTCTTAAGTGCTTTATTCGGGGGCGGATCAAAGCAGCAGCCGATCGACTGTGATGCATCCGCACTGATGTTAAAGAATGGAAAACTGGTGGATAAATCAGACATCGTTTATTTTGGTAATTTGCACCATAAATCAGGTACCGTAAATCATCAGGGGAGACAACCTGACAGGAGCCGGTGATGGAGATGACGAGCAGATCGTGATCGACCTTGCAAAAGTACCACAGGAGTACGACAAAATCGTAATCGTTGTAAATATTTATCAGGCGGTTCAGAGACATCAGCATTTTGGCATGATTGAGAATGCATTCATCCGTTTAGTTGATGCAAGAAACAATAATGAAATGTGCAAGTACAACCTGACTGAAAATTATTCCGGTATGACGGCAATGATATTTGGAGAAGTGTACAGACATAACGGAGAATGGAAGTTCAGCGCTGTTGGCCAGGGTACAAATGACCCGGGACTGGGAGAACTGAGCAGAAGATTTGTATAAAAAAGATTGATACATTAGAGGAGGTTAACTACCCAAAATGAGTAACATAAATAAAGAAAGAGCTTATGAGAGGTCTGTCAGACTCACAAGTAAACAAGAGCAAACAGGATTTTGGAACAAACGCTCTTGCAAAAAAAGAGACAGAATCACTGTGGTCGATGTTCATCGGAGCATTTGATGACATTTGGATCAAAGTATTATGTGCAGCACTGGTCATGAAAATCGTCATTTCTGTTATCGGTGTGTTTGTACCGGCATTAGCAGGAGAAAACGATGTTGTTGAGATTATAAGTATTGTTTTAGCAATCGCACTGGCAACCGGATTCAGTACATTATCCGAGTACCGCAACAGTTCCAGAAGTGAGGCATTACAGGAAGAATACAACAAGACTTATGCAAAAGTCATGAGAAATGGAAAACTGGTCAATATCCTTACCAGTGAGATTGTAAAAGGTGATACGATCCTCGTTCAGGCTGGTGATAAGGTACCGACCGACGGTGTGTTATTTGAAGGACACATCAAAGTTTCACAGGCTGCATTAAACGGTGAGTCAAGAGATGAGAATAAAACGGCTGCTGATAATCTTGATGAAGCGGAATCTACAGATTATGCATCTGCAAATAAAGTATTTATGGGATCAGTAGTGACCTCCGGTGAAGGGTATATGGTTGCAACCGTCATCGGTGATGCATCCGAGCTTGGAAAGATCAACAAGGCTCTGACGGATGATAATGAAGAGGACGAGAGAAAAGATACTTCAAGCCTGAAACTGGAAGTGGTAGCTGCCGGTATCGGTAAACTTGGTGTGTCCGCGGCTGCCATTGCAGGCGTATTAGATGTTGTACTGAACCTGATCCGTACGGGTGAACCAATCACAGTTGTTTATGTTCTGCTTTTGGTTGCAGAGGCAGTTATGTTGATGGCATCTATCGTTATCATGGCAGTGCCGGAAGGTCTTCCGATGATGAACAGTCTGGTGCAGTCCATGAACACAGAGTCCATGTACAAGAAAAATATTCTTGTCAGCCACAAGGCAGCATTTTCCGATTCTGCATATATGAATGTTTTATTTAGTGATAAAACAGGAACGATTACACAGGGTAATTTATCTTTAGTAGAATTTATCACCGGTGACGGTAAAATCGCAGAACATATTCCGAGTCAGGAATTTATTGAGGCAATTACATTAAACAATCTTGCAAAAGTATCCGAGGGTAAACCAATCGGAAGTAATAACATGGACAGAGCCCTTTTGGGATATGCCCTAGAGCATGGTTATGATGATTCGAAAAACGATCCGGATAAAGTCGCTGACATCAGCGGATTTGATTCGGAAAAGAAATGCGCTACCGTTACATTGAAAAACGGACTGGTTTACTGGAAAGGTGCAACCGAAAACATCATTGATAAAGTAACACATTATATGCTTCCATCCGGTGAAGAAAAAGAATTTACTGCAGCAGATAAAAAAGCTGTGGAAGATCAGATGCTCGCTCAGGCAAAGAGAACGATGAAATTGCTTTCTGTTGCCAAAATCGCAGATGGAAAAACAGTTCTGATGGCAGTGCTCTGCTTAAGAGATAACGTAGAACCGATGCGGTTGAGACCGTTGAGATTTTAAACAATGCCGGTATCCAGGTTGTCATGGTAACCGGTGATGCGGAGGAAACAGCAGTTGCCATCGCAAAGGAAGCTGGTATCTTAAAAGACGAGCAGAACGATGTTGTTCTCACACATGAAGAGTTAGAGCAGATGTCAGATGAAGAGTTAAAGAAAAAACTTCCGAATCTCCGCGTGGTGAGCAGGGCAAAACCGCTTGATAAAAAGAGACTTGTTTCTATTTCACAGCAGCTTGATAATGTCTGCGGTATGACCGGAGACGGTGTTAATGATGCACCGGCATTAAAACAGGCAGATATCGGATTTGCCATGGGAGACGGTACAGCAGTTGCACAGGAGGCAGGTGACGTTGTCATCTTAAATAACAGTTTGACTTCCATTAAGGACTGCGTATTGAACAGTAGAACAATGTCAAAATCAGTTGGTAAATTCTTAATCTTCCAGCTGACCGTCAATATCAGTACCTTGTTGATGAACATTATTGCGCCGATCCTGGGATGGACCGAGCCATTCTCCATTGTCCAGATTTTATGGATCAATCTGATCATGGATACTTTGGCAGCCATGGCATTTGGCGGAGAGCCGATTCTCGACCGATACATGAATGAAAAACCGGCACTCAGAAAAGATAACATTTTAACAACTTATATTAAATCTGCAATCGGAACAAGCTCTGTATTTATCACACTTGGCTCCATCCTGATCCTGGAAAACATTGGTGGGATTACAGATTTTGTAACACCGGCAGGCTGCGGATCGGAATTATATGAAAAAAACATTTATGTTTGCTTTTTTCATTTATTCAATCATTTTTAACAGCTTAAATACCAGATCTGAGAGATTTAATGTATTTGAACACATTGAAGAGAACAAGAATTTTATCATTGTTATGGGTGTGATCTTTATACTTCAGACCATCATCATTGAGATTGGTGGTCAGGTATTCAGCACAACGACATTGAATGCAAAAGCATTATTTGTTTCCATGCTGTTAGCAGTGCTCATTATCCCGGTTGATATGGTAAGAAAAGCCATTGTTTCGAAAAAATGATCGCCTTTCATACCGATTTGGATAATACACTCATCTATTCCTATAAACATGACATCGGGCCGCGGAAGCGAAATGTGGAACTCTATCAGGGAAGAGAAATATCTTACATCACAGAGGAAACATATCATCTCCTGCAGCTCGTAAAAAATGAAATGCTCATTGTTCCAACGACCACTAGGACGTTGGAACAATATCAGCGCATTGATCTGGGAATCGGACCATTTCCATATGCATTGGTCTGCAACGGTGGTGTTCTTCTGATAAATGGTGTGCCGGATGAAGCATGGTATCAGGACTCCCTGCATCTGGTGTCGGATAGCAGGGAAGAAATGAACTGCCATGGAACTGTTAGAGCGGGAACCACGCAGAAAATTTGAACTCCGATACATTGAAAAGCTGTTTATCTTTACAAAATGCAATGATCCCGAAACAGTTGTAAATGATTTAAAAACATCTCTCGATACAAAATATGTAGATGTATTTTCCAACGGTGAAAAAAGTATATGTAGTACCGCAAACCCTGAATAAAGGAATGGCAGTAGACCGACTCAGAGAAAAAACTAAAACCAGAGTTCGTAATTGCAGCCGGAGACAGCACCTTTGATATCCCCATGCTATCGACCGCTGACCGCGGACTTGTCCCATCTGGATTCACACAAAAATATGAAATCCCGAAAACATCCGGGCCCGGAAAAAATAGATGAAATGACATCAAAAAAATATTTTCCGATGCCCTATTAGAAAAAGTTCTAAAAATAAAAACGGAGTCTGGTGCAGCAGGTATTATTCAGACAGGATAATACCACTTGCAACAGACTCCGTTTTTGGTATGTGAGGTAAAGTGCCAGCCACTAATCCATACTCACACTGATTCCGCCCTTCCTCTCCGAAGGCTGAATAATCACTGTAACGGACAATTCCCATGCCACTCAAACTGGTAAGACTCCCCGGAAGCCTGTCCGATAAACGTTTTCCACGAAATATCAGCCGTCACCTGCGGATCACAATGTCCATTTCCAACCCAGCATACAACAGCGTCCGGATCAACAGAGATCGTATCCTGAGACATCACATTGCTTAAAACGATCGGGTTGCCGTCACAAAGCACAGCAACATATGCATCTTTTCCACGTGCAATCAGAGTGGAAGTTGCAAGACCTTTCTGGGAAAGCACACCGACACCGATAAAACGGACACTGTAATCACAATCCTGGGAGAAAGCGAGAATATTTTCGGATTCCACTGAGATAGTTTCCCCCTGCTCTAAGTGATAGACCACAACATGCTGACCATAATTTGCGTAATATGTAACAGAATCACCATTTAAAGTTACCTTCATAAGTGGGAGATTTTCTCCGGTCACTCTTCGTGCAAGCTGACCAAGCAGAGCCTGCCCGATATTATTCTGCGGTCCAAGCAAGACTTTTTCAAATTTGTAATTCTTTCCACCGGCATTTTCTCCGGCGATAAATGCACCTGCTTTTGTAAAGAGTACATCACTGCCAGTGCAGGTAACCTTTAAAGTAAGTTCGTTTACTGTTTCAAATGTTAACATAACAAATTTCCTCCAAAATCTAATCCTTTGTTTAAATAACCTGAACGCCGTACAAACCGCACAGTCCTGCGAGATCTTTTGCCACGCCGTTTCCGATGGCATTAAATTTCCATGCGCCGTTATGCAGATACAGTTCACCAATCATCATGGATGTCACGTTCGTATAGTATTCATCCATTTTAAAGCTGACCAGCTCGGTGCCGGCAGGATCCATAATACGGATATACGCATCCTCAAGCATTCCGAAATTCAGATTTTTTTCAAATGCTTCATTGATCGTCAGCACAAATACGATTCTGGCAACGGATGGATCTAATCTGGTAAAATCCACGGAAATGATCTCGCGGTCTGCGCCGCCGTCAGCGTGGAAAACCGTGCTGTGATCCGGGCTTTCGGTCTGCCCGTAAAAGACAAACCAGGAATCACCGATCACTTTACCGGATGAGCCGAGCAAAAATGCGGATACATCCACATCACAGGCAGGATTTTGACATTCCATCCAAGACATGCCTTTATGGAAGTGAGCTTTCCGGAATTCTCCAGCGGTGTTTTCTGACCTTTTTGCACCATATGTACCAGTGGAGGTAAAGGTTTTGACGCCGGTGTGGATGCGTTTGATACTGCCTGAGATGACGTGTGATTGATCGAAGTGATGGTTCGTGTTGTTTTTGCCCCCTCAACTTTGCGTTCGTTGATGGAAAGGACGGTCTGTCTGGTGACGGGAGCAGAGGATCTCATTGGAATATCTACCATAATAAAAAACCCCTTATCGTTTAGTAAAATAATAGAATGTACGCTCCGCGGGCAATCTATTGTTATGAATTAATAAGTCTCTGGATTTCATTTTAAGTGATTCTGATAGAGGTGTCAAATTGCGAAATGTTGACATATAAGTCAACAAAAACATCGGTTGCAAAGGTTTCATCAAAAGGAAAAATCGTTGCAGTAGCGCCGGGAAGCTGTAAGATTTCCGTAAAATCACAAGGTGTAACCAGCAATATAACTGTTATTGTACCCCGAATAAAGTAAAGACGGTAGCATCTGATTTTTCATCTGCAAACATTATACAGTTAAAGAAGGGGACAACGTATAAGTTCCGCGTTCGTGGATTTGTGAAATCAGGTTCTAAAAATATTATGGCGAATTCGGAAAAACATATAAACTGAAGACAAATAAGTAATTATTGATCGAAAAACAGGAAATAGAAATCAAACATTTTATATGAGAGAAATAAGTTAGGGAGGTCGGATGGGCTTCCCTAATTTTGATCGGATTTATTTGGAAATTATAGAAGATCCTTGTTATAATACAACAGGTAAGCAGAACAAACAGCTTCTATGGCATACAGGAATTTGAGATACAAATAATGGAATGTATGTTTGACAGATCATTTTTATTATGATGAATAAAAATGCAGGAATGGAGAATATTTATGGCACAACATGAAAAATTTTATTTAAATGGTACCTGGCAGTTAAAAAAAGCGGATGAAACACTGCTCTGCCCGGTGGAGATTCCGGGTTCGGTACTTTCCGGGCTGACAGAACACGGTTTATGAAGATCCGTTTTACCGGATGAATGAGTACCCGACAGAGAGCTGCTGAAAAATGATTTTATTTTTTCAAAGGGAATTTGAATTGAAAAAAAGAAGATGGAAGTGTATGCACTCTGCTGTGACGGAATCGACACGGTGGCAGATATTTTTATCAACGGCATGCTGATAAAGCATGGATAAATGCCTTCGTTACCGGATTCTGTGCACAAATGTCCTGAAAAACGGGACAAACAATATCACAGTGAAAATCCATTCTGCAATCGCATATGTAAACGAACATGTGCCGGCAGCGGGAAAAGAGATTCATTACACGGCATGCGGTGCGATGGAAGGAAATCAGTATATCCGGAAAGCACATTCCATGTTTGGCTGGGACTGGGGTCCACAGTTACCGGATATGGGGATCTGGCGTGATATTTTTATTGACAGCTATGAGAAGGCAGAACTGTCTGATCTGCATATCAGACAGGAACACATAGATGGAAAAGTTTTTCTGTCGGCAGAAACAAAAGTGATGTTGCCGGAAAAGGCACAGGACGGTGAAATTGCGGAAGCTGAGTATCTGGTATTGCCACAGAGTGCGGAAAGTAATGCCGGATATTGAAAGAAAGTGTGGGAAACAATGATTCGACACTGGCAGAGAATGCAGATAATCTTGAGGTAAAAATCACGCTGCAGGCACCGGATGGAAAACAGATTTCTTTTCGGATGGAAAATGTCTGGTTGAAAGATCCGAAACTCTGGTGGCCGAACGGATACGGTGCACAGCCGCTTTATACGGTGCGTGCGGAACTTTTTCTGTGCGGAGAATTTCTGGATGCAAAAGAACTGCGCATTGGTCTGCGAACATTGACGGTCAGCCAGGAAAAGGATGCATGGGGCGAGGGAATTCGCTTTTTGCATCAATGGGGTAAAGATTTTTGCAAAAGGTGCAGACTATATTCCGGAAGACTGTATTTATTCAAAAATTACTCCGGAGCGCATTTATGAGTTGTTAGATACGGCAGTGGCATGTCATTTTAACTGCATCCGCATCTGGGGCGGCGGTTATTATCCGGCGGATGTTTTCTATGATTACTGTGATGAACATGGTCTGATCGTATGGCAGGATTTTATGTATGCCTGCAATGTCTATGAGCTGACGGAGAAACTGCGGGAGAGCATTATAGAAGAAACGAAGGATAATGCGGGAAGGTTGAGACATCATGCAAGTCTTGGACTCTGGTGCGGTAACAATGAGATGGAATCAGCATGGGACCACTGGGGCGGTTTTAATGATCATTCGGATACGTTAAAACAGGATTACCTGACCATGTTTGAAAAACTGATCCCGGAAGCCTTAAAGAGCGAGGATGATGTGACGTTTTACTGGCCGTCGTCTCCGTCATCCGGCGGTAATTTTAAAGACCCGGACAGTGATGATGTCGGGGATCGTCATTACTGGGATGTATGGCATGGAGAAAAGCCGTTTTCCGACTATGAAAATTACTATTTCAGATTCTGTTCGGAATTTGGATTCCAGTCGTTTCCATGCAAAAAGACGATCGACACATTTACCCTGCCTAAGGATCGCAATATCTTTTCAGAAGTTATGGAAAGTCATCAGAAAAACGGTTCTGCAAATGCGAAGATCCTGCATTACATTGCGGAGAACTTTTTATATCCAAAAGATTTTGAGAGTCTGATCTATATCAGCCAGGTGCTGCAGGCGATCGCAATCAAGAGCGGTGTGGAGCACTGGCGCAGAAACAGGGGACGCTGCATGGGTGCAATTTACTGGCAGTTGAACGATAACTGGCCGGTCGCATCCTGGGCAAGTATCGATTACTTTGGAAGATGGAAAGCGCTGCAGTATTTTTTCGAGACATTTTTATGCGGATGTGCTCGGCAGTTTAAAGGTATCTGCGGATGCTGTTTATACGCCTTATCTGCAAAATGAGACGATGCAGGAGGTGTCGTCTGATGTCACGGTTTTTGTGAAAAATATGCGTGGGGAAGTGCTGTTTGAAACTTCACAGCGCACAGAGTGTGCACCATTGTCCGTGGAAGCCATGGAACCGGTATCTTTGAAAGAAGTGATAGAGGGCAGAGAAAGCGAGGTCTTTGTGGAGGCGGTATTTACACATTCTGATGGAACTGTGAGCCGCCAGGTGGAAATGCCAAAACCGTATAAACATATGCAGATCGAAAAAGCAGAGATCACGTTCGATGCAAAAAGAGAGGGAAATCTGTTGACACTGCAGTTAAAATCAGATGTTCCGGCATTTTTTGTCTCGGTGGAGAGCGATGTGGATCTGGTCTGGTCGGATAATTTTATGCATCTGACCGGAAAGGAACCTTATGAGATTACGGCTATTCTGCCGGAGTGCGTGGAAGGCATGCCTAAGATCTGGGTACGGTCACTGTGCGATTCGTGGGTTACGGATTATTCGCAAGCTTGACACCTGTTGTCAGGCTGTGAGCCAGAAACTAAAGTATGTGAGGTGTTACTGTTCACTCGCAAGCTTGACACTTGCTGTCAAGCTATGCGCCAAAGACTATATCATGCCAGATTACAGAAGAATCACTCCAAAACAGAATGACTTTACACCACCCGATACAAGTGCTATCATAAAAATAGTTAGAAACAACTAACAAATGAGAAGCATTTTTAAGAAGGTGGAATCCTATGAAAGTATATTGTTTTGGTGAGAAAGAAAAACCGGTTATTTTTCTTTTCCCCCGGGACTTGTTGTCACTGGAAGGGCAATTTTGGAAAAGTAATAGAGCCGTTGGAAGAATATTTTAGGGGTGGCATGCGTTTCCTATGACGGGTTTGATGAGACGGAACAGACAGAGTTTCCGACGATGACGGAGGAAACGGAAAAAATTGAACAGTATATAAAGAAAGAATTTGGCGGACATATCTGTGCCGCATATGGCTGTTCACTGGGCGGTTCTTTTGTCGGACTGCTTGCAGCACGCGGAAATATCCACATGGAGTATGGTATTTTAGGTGGTTCCGATTTAGACCAGTCGGGAAAGTTTTGGCAAAGCTGATGACGAAACTGATGATGCCGGTTTTTTATCCGTTTATCGCGAATGATGAGATGAAAATTCCTTTCATGAAAAAGAAAATGGACAAGATGCTGGCGGAGGACAATGGCTATATCAGAGCGTTTATGGATATGATAAAGACGCCGGATGTCGATATGAGCCATATTACAAAAAAGAAGCGTCGAAAACCAGTTTTACTCAGACCTCATTACACCGCTGCCGGATCAGATCGACCCGTCCGGAACGCAGATACATATTTTATATGCCCTTAAAATGGGTGAAAAATATCGTGCGCGTTACAAAAAACATTTTGCAGGACCGATCCTGCATGAACTGGATCTGCAGCACGAAGAACTGCTTGCGGTTTATCCGGATGATTGGGTAAAAAGTGATCGCGGAGATCTGTAACAGAAAACAGGGAGATTGTGCGGCAAGATTTAAAATTAAGGGAAGCTGATGAAGTGGGGAAAGTTGAATCATCAGAGAAAACAAGAAGAGAAAGTGAGAAAGAGTCTCAATTTTTCTTCTTGTTTTTTAATTGATGTTCGGTATACTGAACGATAGTTAGACAAAACTAACAATAGTGTAAATCATGCAGACTCCGGAACCGGAAAGTTGCTACCTTTCCTGCTCGGTGGGATTGTCTGCAAACGAAGAAAAAAGGAGACAGCGGGAATGAATTATTTAGGGAAACGCTGATTAATTAGCTTTGTTTTCAGCATTATCCCAGTTTGTCAAGTTTTTATAAAAACCAAGAGGATTTTTTCCTCATATACCTGTTATATCCTCTTGCTATTTATCCTTTTTTGAGGATATTTCCCCCAAATGGACCCAGTTATACTGTGCACCCAACAAAGTCTTTTGTTCTGCCAGCTCTGCTACACATTAACAGATTTGCACTGGCAAACAACAACATATGGAATCGATGCATGTTTTTGCGATTCCACGATATACAACTTTTGAGTATCCCATCTGTTTCTTTACAATGAGAAATGGATGCTCGACTTTACAGCGAACTGCGGACTTTTCATGTTCCATTTTTTTGTCCCAGTTAAGACCTTTAAAATCATCTGCCATTTTGAGGCTGGAAGGACGCTTATTTATTCGGAATTCAATCCTTGATTTCTTCTCGTCATCCTTAATTGCGGGTTGATTAACAGCTCCAAGATAACCGGAGTCACCATATACAACCTCATCATCTTCTCTGATAAGATTTGCAGTTTCTGAAACATCATGCATATTTGCAGATGTACCGGTTATTGTATGAACATACCCACTGCCTGCATCAACACCGGCATGTACCTTCATTCCGAAGTACCATTCATTGCCCTTCTTTGTCTGATGCATTTCAGGATCACGCTTGCCATTCTGGTTTTTAGTGGATTTTGGTGCTGCTATAAGGCTGGCGTCAACAATAGTGCCACCATGCATCATAAGGCCTGCTTTGTCGAGACGATTGTTGACATCAGCAAAAATCTTCTCACCAAGTTTATTTGCTTCAAGCATATGTCTGAACTTAAGCAATGTAGTTGCATCCGGTACTTGTTGTTCATTGAAATCTATATGCATAAATGAACGCATGGCGTAACTGTCGTAGATAGAATCCTCGATTCCTTCATCGGACAGATTAAACCAAATCTGCATGAGATACATGCGAAGCATGGTTTCAATACCAATAGGTTTGCGACCGCGCTTGTTAGCGAAATAATATGGGCGAATCATTTCTACCCAATATGACCATGGGATGATTTCTTCCATGGCATCAAGAAATTCCTCACGCTTGGTTTTTTCTTCTTGCGGTTGGAGTATTCCATGTCGGAAAATGTTAGTTGATTCATAGGTATACGACCTTTCAGTTGATACCTATATTATATCAAAATCACAAGGAGATGCATGAATTAATCAGCGTTTCCTTAGAGATTGAAAAAGTAATTGGAAGGGAGATTTTAGACTCCAGAGGTAATCCTACCGTGGAAGCTGAAGTATATTTAGTGGACGGTACCATTGGAAGGGGAATGGCACCAAGCGGTGCGTCGACCGGAGAATTTGAGGCATTAGAGCTTCGCGACGGCGATAAGTCAAGATATCTTGGCAAAGGTGTTACCAAGGCAGTTGAAAATATTAATACAATGATCAACGATGCGATCGTCGGAATGGATGCCAGCGACATTTATGCAGTGGATGCAGCGATGATCGCAGCGGACGGAACAAAGGATAAATCAAAACTGGGAGCAAATGCGATCTTAGCAGTGTCGATTGCAGCGGCACGCGCAGCTTTCCATCTCACTGGATATTCCGCTTTACCGTTTCTTAGGCGGCATCTCCGGCAACCGTCTGCCGGTTCCGATGATGAATATTTTAAATGGCGGCGCGCATGCAGCCAATACGGTAGATGTGCAGGAGTTCATGATTATGCCGGTCGGCGCGGCGAGTTTCAAAGAGGCGCTCCGCTGGTGTGCAGAGGTATTCCATGCACTGGCAGCGCTGTTAAAGAGCAAGGGTCTTGCAACCTCTGTCGGTGATGAGGGTGGTTTTGCACCGGATCTTGCCAGCGATGAGGAAGCGATCCAGTACATATTACATGCAGTGAAAAACGCAGGCTATGAGCCGGGCAGAGATTTCATGATCGCCATGGATGCAGCGTCCTCCGAGTGGAAGGCACAAAGAAAAGGGTGAGTACAAATTGCCGAAGGCAGGAACCAAAGTTTACTTCCGCACAGCTGATCGAACACTGGAAAAAACTTGTTGAAAAATACCCGATCATTTCCATAGAGGATGCACTTGGACGAAGAAGACTGGGAAGGCTGGAAACTTCTGACCAGAGAACTTGGTGATAAGGTACAGCTTGTCGGAGACGATTTGTTTGTAACCAATACGGAGCGCCTGAAAAAAGGTATCGACAACGGCTGCGGCAATGCCATTCTGATCAAGTTAAATCAGATTGGTTCCGTATCCGAGACTTTAGAGGCAATCAAGATGGCTCACAAAGCAGGTTATACGGCAATTTCTTCCCACCGTTCCGGCGAGACAGAAGATACCACGATTGCAGATCTTGCAGTTGCACTGAATACCTGCCAGATCAAGACCGGTGCACCGAGCAGAACAGAGCGTGTGGCAAAATACAATCAGCTTCTCCGCATTGAAGAAGAACTTGGAGATGCAGCAGTGTATCCGGGAATGGGTGCATTTAATGTAAAATAAGGAATTTACGCACATTATAGTTTATTTTCTCCTCTATCTCATGGAAAGAACGCGAAAGGTCAGGGATGGCCTTTGGCGTTCTTTTTATGCAGGCAGGGCTGAGCGAGGATATTGTGCAAAAAATCTCGGACGAAAAGGATGATCCGGTGTGGATGCGTGAGTTCCGGATGAAATCACTGCAGATTTACAGACAGATGCAGATCCCGGACTGGGGGACCGCCGATCGACGGGCTGGACTCCATGATCGTCAGCGGATTTGCGGATGATGTATCGAAGGAACTGCCGGATTTTTTAGAAACATTTTATTTGCAAAATAATCCCTGACGGTCTACACTTGCTATAGCAACAATACACAATACCGAACAACAAAGATGCAGAAACGGTAAAGTTCCGCAGGCAGGCCCGCCAACAAAACCTTATCGTTTCTACACCCCACAAGAGAGGACACCACCCATGCCATCATTCGTAACATTTTCCAACGTCGGCAAAATCTACCACACCGGCGAACTCGACATCACCGCCCTCCATGACGTCAATTTTGAGATCGAAAAGGAGAATTCTGCGTCATCGTCGGTGCATCCGGTGCCGGCAAAACGACGATTTTAAATATATTAGGAGGAATGGATACCTTAACCAGCGGACAGGTATTCTTAGACGGACAGGAAATCTCAAACTATGACAAAAAACAGCTCACCTCATACCGGCGTTTCGACATCGGATTTGTGTTCCAGTTTTACAATCTCGTGCAGAACCTGACAGCACTTGAAAATGTAGAGCTTGCGGCGCAGATCTGTAAAGATCCGCTTCCGGCGCCGACAGTGCTTGAGGAAGTCGGGTTGAAAGACCGTCTGTTAAATTTCCCGGCACAGCTTTCCGGTGGAGAACAGCAGCGTGTCGCGATCGCGCGTGCGCTTGCAAAAAACCCGAAACTTCTGCTCTGCGATGAGCCAACGGGTACTATATAAATAGTACAACACTATTCAAAAATAATACCCGTTATATTGTAATCGTTGTCAATCCGGATTTCCTTAATAGCGGATCTCCACAACGTTCTTTTTTTCTTCACGGGTTAAAGTGTTGTATAAATTTTTAAAATCAGACTGCAGTAACCGTTCCACAGCTTTAAAATTTGGCGGCTGTTCCATTTCTTTGTCGTTTGGCATCTGCTTCAGGGCAGAGGTGTATATCTCATAGTCTTTTCGATACTCTTCAATGTCGATCAGATCATTTACATATAATTCCTTCAGTTTATTTAACTTTCGTTTTAAGACTGCTTTGCCTTTCGAGGAGGAAGAACGTTTTCTTTTCGCAGCCTGTATTTCCCAGTCGAGCTTGACGCGGTTAAATTCTTCGCAAGTGATCGAATAACCATTGTTCCACATAATCTTCGCGGATAGAATGATTATGTATACATCTGCCACGCTGCATGTGCTGTGCACAGCGGTAATAAACGATACCCTGGGAAAGATAGCCGTTTAATTTATGGCTGCATTCGTCGCAGACAAGAATAAGTAAAAAGGTATATGCGGCCGGATGGAGCCAGTGTGAACGTTCTTTTTAAAAGAGCCTGTACCCGGTCGAATTGATCGCGGTTGATGATGGATGGACAGAAGTTCGCATTGTATCTGCCGCCGCG
>VOFB01003901.1_pt1 | contig 36166 bp, 53 predicted proteins | sample 5384141 | NCBI WGS metagenome assembly VOFB01 (sample SAMN12384721, study PRJNA508395) | human gut metagenome | isolation source: healthy gut A | host: Homo sapiens
CTGATGTCATCTGCACCAAGCACAGTATCCCCGGCAGAATGTATTGTTCCGTCTCAAAAACAGATTTTTGCCGCTTCAGGTTCTACAACATCCATATGTGCGCAAAAATACCGGATCTCGGGCAATGTTCCGTCTATCACGACATCACAGATTTCCAGGTATCACCACCGTAATGCGAACTGCGTCATCTTCTTCTACTGAAAATCCCATTTTTCTGTAGCCGCTCAATGAGCCAGTCTGCGGTCTTCCGCTCATGAAAACTGATGGAATCAAAAGGTACCAGTTGTTTCGTCTTCTATGATGTTCTGTTTCCATGCCATGATTAGCACCTCTTTCTAATTTATTAATCTATACTTAATTTACTTGTAGTAGACGCCCTGGAAAATCTATGATTTTCCAGGTTGTCGCACTCGCCCTCTTCATAATATAAGGAATAAATTGCCTGCAAAGCAGTCAAATTTATTCCTCACATTATGAACACTGCTCATTATATTACCATTACGACATGACCGCCATCTAAAAATATCCTTTTATTGGCAGCATGCCCTTTAAAGTTCATTTCGTGAGATACTAAGAGCATCGTATGTCGCCTGCCTGGCATTTTTTGATTGTCTCAAGTACTTCACCAACAAGCTCCGGGTCTAAAGGCTGAAGTCGGCTCGTCGAGCAGGAGTAATTCCGGTTTTTAGGGAGCGAAGTGCTCTGGCAATTGCGACACCTTCTTGCTGTCCTCAGGACAAATGTTTTGGATAATGATTTGCCCATGATGCCATTCCAACACGCTCTAATTCTTTTAAAGCAATTGCTTTTGCTCGCTTTGCTCTTTTTCTGAACAACCATAAGACCTTCCATAACATTTTTCCAACGCTGTCTTTTTCTCAAACAGATACAAAATCTCTGGAACACCATGCCCGTGCTCTTATGGAATTCCAGGCTGTCTTTGTGTTTCTTGGAAAGATCGACCGTTTTTTCCACCAAAACAGCCTCCCCCTCCAGGATCTCCAACTGGTTGATACATCTTAATAAGGTTGATTTTCCTGTACCGGAAGGGCGATAATTCCGACAACATCGCCTTTTTTCAATTTTTTAAATTAATATGGTCTAATACTTTATTCTCATGAAAACTTTTGGAAAAGGTTTTGATCTCAACTTTTTTATACCCCTCTCTCATCCTCGGATATCTCTACTTTTGCCACCCGATCCAGGAATCTGCATTTTCTTCTCAATCAGCTCCGATTCTGCTCGATCACAAATGTGATCACCAATAAATGATCGCAAGTGAAACATATACTTCAAAATAACGGTAAGTTCTTCCACCAATGATTTTTCCCTGTGCTGTCATCTCAACGACTGCACAGACAAACGCAAGGGACGTTCCTTTATCAGTCCAATAAAGGAATTTCAAGTCCCAGGAGCGCCACGCTTAGCATTTGGAAAAATGATTCGGGAAACGTCTGGAAATATGTCATTCCGATCGCACTTGCGGCCTCGATCTGTCCGACATTGACAGATGCCAAAAGCTCCCGGAAAATCTGCGATATACGCTGATTCATTGATAGAAAGTGCGATGATCGCATACACAAAAACCGGAGGTTGTCGAACTCTGATAATTCCATCCATTTTGCTGGTATATGTATTTTGTGATCATCGGTTCCAGTATGCAATATACAACTGCACGATCACTGGTGTTCCACGGATCAGCGAGATATACACTCCTGCGATCTGTTTTAACACAGGAATATTTTTGTTTTGATCCAATGCCAGGAGCATTCCGATGATAAGTGCAAAGGATCATGGAACTGACTGCAAGGGATCAGAGTTGTCGGAAGATATTTTAAGACCTGGAAGCTGGCTTAAGACCGCTTCAAAATCAAATAACTTTGCCATAGTTTTTTCTCCGTTCGTTTTCGGTTTTATCTACAATTGTCTGTAGAAATTTACAGTGTTTTTGAAGTCATGATGCACACAAATTCTCCTTCACCGGAGCGGGTGGAAAATCCGGTGTATATCCAAGCTTCTCATAAAAAAGCCAAGTGCCTTCTCGCGGGAATTGATCCGTATGTTTGTAACACCCGCTCTTTCAAAATTTGCTCTCTTTGCCTTGATTTAAGTGCCCCATAATGTTTTCCCCCTGTACTCTTCCAATGTGGCAACACGCTCGATATGACCGGCATTTTTCTTCATCGATCCGTACCCGGCAGGTAGACACCGAAATCCGTTTTCGTGAACCAGAATGTATTCACTGTCGCTGTGTCATCCGCAAATTCGTATTTGAGTGGAATATCAAACCCGACACACATTGCCTGTATTCTGATATAATGCACTCCTCTCTGCCATTCTTCTGTTGCATGCACTGCTTCCATCATCTTCCGCTCCTTGCTTCTCCCTTAGTTCCACGGTTTATAAAAATCGTTTAGATTTTAATTTATTTGCCGGATCTTTTTAGCCGTCTCTCTTCCGGACGGTGTCTTCGAGATCGCATCAAAAATCAGTATCCGGAATCACGATATCGTAATAAGTAGACTCCCAGTAATCGGGTCTGCCTTGCTAGATCAACACTCAGCGCAAAATCTTTTAAATACGTGTTGTGGTAAAAATGCCGGAATCTGATATAAATCCCTTGCATATCCCCATAAATTCTTGTAATCCACGAGACGCCTTTTGCATGGACCAATGTTTCTCGAATAAGCGACATCGAATCTTGCCAGTGTCACATATAAACGGATATCACTGTCTGTCACGTAATCTCAAACAGAAATCTCTGCTGTTCTAAACGTTCTTCCATTGCATCTAACCCTGCAAAAAATGTCTCATAAGCATCGGAAAAAAGCCTGTAAGGATTGTGCGAACTGTGCTCTGTAAACAGCATTGTTAACATTTTCAAACAGCCACCAGTTTAACTTGTCGATCTCTTCTCTGAGTTCTTAGGATAAAGATCCGGTGCATCCGGCTTTTGGAATGGCTTAAAATCAACCTCAGATAGTTGGTCAGCCTGTGATAATCGTTGTTCACTACCTTTTTCTCTTTGTAATCCACAAAAGAAGGGACTGTTACACGGCCTGTACTCCAGGTCTGCATTGTAATAAAGCTCACTAGAAACTGTGCTCCTGTTTCGGGTTGATATGATCTGGCAATTTACAAATTCCCAGCCCAAAGGTTTTCGTAAGCATCATCATCCCAGCCTACGATTTCCCACTTTGATTGCATCCTGTAAAACCAAGAAGTTCCCTTGTAATGGATGCACGGTTTGACCAGTGGCATCCTTTTGCCCAGAATAAAATGTACCGGTCTTTCTCTCTGGATTTTCCCAGGTCCGATCCTTTTGTAAAATGATTTGGCTGTCTGTGAAATGCCATATTGTCTACTTCACTTACTGTCTCTGTCGGGCGGACTCTGATCTGCCTGCCGTTTACTTCTATATACTCTGCCATAATATGCCTCCTGCCTATCCTTCCCAATTTTAAATTTGTTGCGGATCACTGCTTAAATGTTGCCCTGTCTGCAGGTGCTCCCCAGTATGCATCAAAATTGATCTCATCTAAAAATCTTGCATTAAATGTCTCCATAAGATGTCCCTTTTTATTGGAAGGATTTGCAAAATCTTTAAAGTACGTGTTGTTCTTAAATGCTGGAATCTGGTAAAGATCTCTTGCATATCCCCACAGGTTTTGTAATCAATGAGACGCTGTTTTTGTGTGGCCAAGCTGGAATACATAGCGGATATCAAGTCTTGCCAGCGTCACATAAAGTCTCACATCACTGTCTGTCACATAATCTCCAAATAAAAATCTCTGATGTCCGGAGCCTTTCTTCCAGAATATCAAGTCTTTGCATAAAATGCATTAAGCATTCAGAATGCCTCTTTGGAGCGGGCAAATGCTGTTTGTATACACCATTATTTACATTATGGAATAAACCGGATATTTAACTTATCAATTTCTTCCTGAGTTCTTAGGATAAAGATCATGGTGCATTCTCTCCATGAAATTCCCTGAGTTTACTTCAAAATAGTTGGTCAGTCTGTTGTAATCGTTGTTCACTACTTTTCCGGTCTGTACGTCGATCAGTGCTGGAACTGTCGTTCGTCCGGTATAATCATCATCTGCTTTATAATATGCCTCACTCAAAAACTGAATGTTTAAAACCGGATCTGTGTTGTTCTCGTCATATACAAATTCCAGCCAAGGTTTTTCTCATGGGGGCATGTTCTACCATATTGACACTGATGGCATCCTCCAGCCCCAAGCTCCCTCACGATGGATGCACGGTTGGACCAGTGGCACAGCTTTGCCCAGACGGACGATAACGTCCCTTTTCTATCAGTTTTCGCCCGGTCCGAATCCTTTTGTAAAATGATTTGGCTGTCTGTGAAAATATCCGTTCTCGTCAACCTCTGAAACTGTCTCTACCGGACGGACTCTGATCTTTCTTCCATTTACTACTTCATAATCAAATTCTGCCATTTTCTGCCTCACCTTTTCGTTCTTCTTAGTTGATCGGTGTTTCAAATTTATCTGCGGATGGAACTGATCTGCCCAAAAATATTTCTGTGAAAGTTCTTCTAATGTGCCATCCTCCTGTAACTCTTTCAATACCTTATTAACATCCTCCCGAAGCGCCCCTCGTCATTTAACGGGAATAAGAAGTACGCATCCAGTGCTGTTGAAAAACTTTGCTGTCTCATCAGCAGATAGTTCTGTTTTCTGTAATCCGTCAAAACCAAACTCTTCGATGTAGCTGTTGTAAATTGGAAGGTCATCTACCCTGAAATCGCTTGTTCCGTCCTGAATATGTTCAAATACAACCGAGAGATCTGCCTCTGTGTAAATAATCTCAATCTGTGATTGGATTTTCTTCATTCCATTTTTCAATGGCATTCGTGACATTCACTCCGGCACCTGCCTCAATCTTGTAACCTCTGTCTGCGGCATCCTGCAAAGAAGTGAGTGGTTCATCATCTGCCCTCTGAACAAATACATATTTAATCTCATCATATGGGAAAGAATAGTAGTAACTTTCCGCTCTCTTCTCATTGTAGCTGAAATTATTGACCGCAATCTGATAATTACCAGCGGTAAGTCCTGAGAAAATCGCATCAAATTCTGCGGTCTGCAAATTCAGACTGTACTGTGGAAGCCGGTCAAATACTGCCTGTAATACTTCGATATCATATCCTGAATAACTTCCATCTTCCTCCACGGAAATGTAAGGCTTTGGCGAACCTCCGGTCACTGCATTGATCACGGTGACATCTCCACTGTTCTCTGTTTCTGCACTGACGTCTGCATTTGTGGATGCATTATTTGTATCTGCGCTATTTCCACCGCACGCTGTTACACTGATTGCTAATGCTCCTGTAAAATTCCTGCTGTTAATTTTTTTACTAAACTCTGTTTCACAATGTTTTCTCCTCTTCATTTTTCTACTCTTTAGAAAATTGTGAAACTCCTCCTACTCTTCTTTCACGAGTTTCGCAATTATCTATTTCTACTTTTAAGCATCTTTCTCTCATACACTTTCATACGTTGATTCTAAAGAGTACGCACATAAAGAAAAAGCGAGGTCGTTGTCATATGTTTATCACAACTGCCTGCTTCTTCTTTTTCCAAAACACTCAGGTGCATAAATCATATGAAAATAAAACCGTATTCATCCATACAGCACATACAACAGCAGCACATCTGTTTTTTGTTCTTTACAATCGTATTTGTTTTCATATGATTTTCTCCCTTCTTTATTTCATATATTTTTGATATGTTTTATAGGAATTAATTTATGTTTGTGATTATAACTATGTGGTCATGGTTTGTCAATTGTTCTAGTTATAGAAGATTCCTTGTGGGTGTTATAGGTTTTTCTTATAGCTCATGCTATCGTTCATTTCGCTTTTATTTTTTGCTTATCTTACTTTTTTTCTGATTCCAACTGCGGTCAATGCTCCACAGGAAAGAATGAAGTGTGATCCACAAAGCGCCTGACCGTTATCTCCGGTTTTCGGTGAAACTGCTGTTGTATCTGCTGTCTGAACTTCAAAGTTTGCTGTTGCAACTCCATTTGCAGTACACTTTTATGAGTATTTCTGATACAGTATAATAAAGTGTCAGGGAGGTATCTCTATGAAGGAAAAAATACTAATCATTGAAGATGATTTTACGATACAAACACAGCTTAAAACTCTTTTGTCTGGGAATGGATATGAAGTATTTGCAGTTACGGATTTTTCCCAAAACAATAGAGCAGTTAAAAGAAGCTGCGCCACATCTGGTTATTCTGGATATAAAACTTCCGGGGAATAACGGTTTTGAAATATGCTCTCAAATTCGCACCTTTTCAGATATTCCGATTGTATTTGTAACAAGCAGCAATACAGATATGGACGAACTGAACAGCATTATGCTGGGTGGAGATGCGTTTATCACAAAGCCTTATACGCTATTCTTCTTGCTAAAATTGCTGCATTGTTAAAGAAAGCCTACCGTTCCTCTCAAACAGAAATTTATATGTGGAAAGAAGCTACCCTGCATTTGGAGAGTAGCATGATAGAGTACAAAGGACAGAAAGCAGAATTGACAAAGAATGAATTGAAAATCCTCTACTACCTTTTTAAGAACGCTGGAAAAATCTGTTCCAGAAATGATATTGTGGATTTTCTTTGGGATAATCAGCTTTATGTTGATGATAATGCCCTAAGTGTCAATATTACCCGTATTCGTGACAAACTGGCAACAATCGGACTTGTAGATTTCATTAAAACAAAACACAGGCAAGGATATACATTATGAGTGGAAAACAATATTTGAAAAATCAACTCCCCGTTATTTTAATCAATCTGCTGGGTATGCTTGTCTTTGCCTTGTTCCTGATTGCAAGCGATAATCCTATCCAAACAGTCCTGTTTATTTTTGCAGTCTGGTCGATTGTCCTTGTTTTATCTTTGCTGACTTTTTGTTTCTCACGAAAAAAGTATCTGAATAAATTGCTCAATATGACGGAGCAATTAGAAGAACGATATTTATTGCCGGAAATCATGCAAGTGCCGGAAAGGGCTGATGAACAGGTTTTTTACCAGATTATGAAAATGGCTGAAAAATCCATGTTGGAACGGATTGGCGAAGTACAGAGGGAACGCAGGGAATATAAAGAATACATTGAACAATGGATACACGAAGTAAAAACACCAATTACAGCGATGAAGCTGCTGTGTGAGAATAACCGTTCTCCCTTTTCCAGAGAGGTATTGGCAGAGTTAGAGAATATCAACCAATATACAGAACAGGCACTTTACTATGCCCGGAGTGAACACGCTGAAAAAGACTATTCTGTCCGTGAAGTCAATTTATGCGATGTTGTGCATAGTGCAATCGCAGATAATAAGTATCTTTTGCGTCAAAGCAATATGTCAATTCAGATAGACGATATAGAAACAAAAGTTTACACCGATGAAAAATGGGTGCGGTTCATCTTAAATCAGATTATCGGTAATGCAATCAAATACCATGCAAAGCAGCCTATTTTGCACTTTGGGGCGACAAAAACGAATGACAAGATTGTGCTATCTATCAGCGATAATGGGATAGGTATTCCTAAAAGTGATTTACCCCGTATTTTTGAAAAAGGATTTACAGGTCAGAATGGGCGAACCGGGAAAAATTCTACTGGAATTGGCTTATATCTTTGCAAGCGTCTATGTGATCAACTGGGAATAGGACTTACTGCTTATTCCGAAAACAGAGGAACAACGATTTCACTTATCTTTCAAATGAATGATTTTATTATCGGAGTGCAGGGCTGACAGGTTCTGCACTTCTTACATTTTTGTAAGAACTGTGTAAGAAAACTTGATACAAAAAATGATATACTCCATTTACAATATGGGTATGGAACAGTTAAGGAGGTTTATCCGATGAATACAATTTTGAAGCTGGAGCATATCCAGAAATATTATGGCAATGAGGGGAATATTACCAAAGCCATTAAAGATATTAGTTTTTCTGTGGAAGCCGGAGAATTTCTCGGAATTATGGGGGCGTCCGGTTCTGGAAAGACAACACTGCTAAACTGTATTTCTACGATTGATACCGTAAGTGCAGGGCATATTTTTTAGAGGGAACAGATATAACGGAAATCAACCCAAAATCCCTTGCCCGCTTTCGCAGAGAGAATTTAGGTTTTGTATTTCAAGATTTCAATTTGCTGGATACATTGACAATTTCAGAAAACATTGCACTGGCATTAGCAATCAATAAAGTCCCAGCTGGAAGCGTAGAATCCCGCATTTTGGATATAGCTGAGAAACTGAATATAAGCGATATTCTAAACAAATATCCTTATCAAGTATCGGGCGGACAAAAACAGCGTTGTGCTTGTGCAAGAGCAATTATCAACAACCCGAAGCTCTTACTGGCAGATGAGCCGACAGGGGCAGACAGCCATTCCTCACAAATGCTGCTGTCTACAATCCAAAGTATCAATGAACAGCTTGGGGCGACAATTCTCATGGTAACCCATGACGCTTTTTCCGCCAGCTATGCCAGCCGTATTCTTTTTTTGAAAGACGGAGAAATCTTTATGGAACTGCGCAAGGGCAATGACAGCAGAAGTGATTTTTTTGATAAAATTCTGAATGTCCTTACCATGATCGGAGGGGGGACAGAGCCATGTATGCTAAACTTGTTTTCAGAAATGCAAAACGGTCTGTAAAAGACTATCTGGTCTACATTGTCACAATGACAATCTGTGTTACCTTGTTTTATGCGTTCTTGTCTATTTCCAGTAGTTATTATAGCCCGGATATAGGCAGCGAGTATGATTTTACGCTGTTAAGTGACGGAATGAAAATTGCAATATGCATGATAACATTGCTGTTGTTATTTTTGATACGGTTCGTCAATCATTATATGTTAAGACGGAAGCAAAAAAGAGTTTGCTGTCCAGTCCATTATGGGAATGGAACAAAAAACCATTGGCAGGATTTTCTTTGCAGAAACACTGATTATGGGTATGTTTTCCATTTTGATTGGTATTTTTTGCGGTGTATTTTGCTCTCAATTCATTACCGCAATGCTCCTTACTGCTTATGGAAAGCCTTATGAAATCTCATGGACATTATTCCCGGATACCATTTTGTTGACAGTGGTATTTTTTGTGGCAAGTTTTTTTTGTGGTAGGAATTTTCAATACCCGTACCATTCAGAAAAAAAAATTATTGATATGCTTTCCGCAGAGAAAGAGAACGAACCAGAGCTAAAAAAGAGCCGCTTCATTTCTGTTGTAGTAGTCCTCTTTGAAGTATTTACCGTATGGGGATTGATTACAGGAATACAAAAGGTCTGGTTTTATTATGACACCCGCTTTGCGTTTCCGGTGCAGCTTATGTTTTGGGGAAATATTCTTTTTCCGCTGCTTACTTTGCTGTGGTCGATATTTTGCATAATTAGAAAGAAAAAAAAGAGAATGTTTCATTGCTGGTTTGCTGATATGTTCTGTATTGAATGCTTTTACAGCAGCCAGCGTTGCAGCATTAACAAATAAATATTATCTGTCTTTAGGTGGTGGAACGCTCAATCAATATCTGCTTTTTGTTGTGATTGACTTACTTTTCTTCATTTGTGCCTTCATTTATCTTACCAGTGGTTTGATTGTAGCATGGAAAGTAAAATCGCCGGAACATAGATACAAGGGAGAAAACCTGTTCTTTTTCGGGCAAATTATATCAAAACTAAATACAACCAGCAAAACAATGACGCTGATTTGTATAACCCTTGTCCTTGCAATCTTCATGTTTATTGCCGCCCCTATTTTGACGGGCTGGGCTTCAGGTTATTTGGATATGCGCTCTATGTATGATGTGCAGGTATATTCAAGATATAATGACGTATATGAAGAAGAAAATCTGCCGCAAGACAGTTATGAAATTATTACTGAGTTTCTGACAGAACACAAAATAGATACAGTTTATGATTGCACGTTCAATCTATATCTGCCAGAGAAAGATGATTTTCACAACAGACAGAAATATGATTTTCCGATTGTAGCAATTTCTTTGAGTGATTATAACACTATACGGGAAATGCTGGGTTACGAACAGATTTCTCTGGAGGAAGATGAATTTACAACACAATGGAAAGCAATCGCCACCGAGGAAGAACGGGATAGCTTTTTGAAAGAACACACCAGCATTATGACAGACGCAGGAGAATTGACTCTTTCCGAGCAGTCCCATTATGAGGAAGCAATTGGAGAAACAGCGTACAATTCCTATACAAATGTATTGTATGTACTTCCAGACAATATTTGTGAAAAGCTGTTGCCAGTAATAAAAAACCGATATATTACAACAACGGAAAATATCTCCTATGAAAATGCAAGGAAACTGGAAAAACTTTTTACAGAGAAATATCCCGAGCAGGCAGAAACAGGGGCTATTTATGGCGTGCGTTTTAGCACACTGCAAATCAATAGTTCCATAGCAAATAACTTTATTTTACAGACTGCAATGATTTATGGTGCTGTCGTACTGATGGTTATATGTCTTACGGTACTTTCCCTGCAACAGCTTTTAGACGCAGGACAATATAAGTATCGTTTCTCTGTACTCCGAAAATTGGGAGTGGAAGAAAAGCATATCGGAAAACTTATCTTGCAACAATTAAGTGTTTGGTTTGGGCTTCCAATTATCACAGCAATCATTGTAGCTGCTGTTGTAATAGCTTACTTTATCCAAACCATATCAGCAGAAATTTCAGCCTATATTGGGTTTAGTACATTGATGTTACAAATAGGGGCAACGAAAATATCAGAAGCCCTAACGGAATTTTTGATTCGCCGATTGATGTAAACATGGTAGATAGAATGTTATACATAAAAAGAAACGGAAATCCCACAAAATAGACTTGCAGATACAATACTGCTTCGTCCAGTATATCAGCAGGTGTCTGTAACAAGCTCATCATCAGGCGGAAAACCCAAATCCAAATGCACCCAGGAGTATGCTTAAAATACAAAAGCTGATCAAAGATGTCGACACAATCGTTTTCATTTTGCCGTAATCTCTGGCACCAAAATAGCGGCTCACCAGTACGCCTGCACCGACACCGGCACCAAGTGCCACACATATGAAAACATTCGTAAGTGCCGCACAGGCACCGACTGCTGCCAGTGCAGAAGAGCCTACAAACTGACCGACTATGATCGAATCAGCCATATTATAGACTTGCTGAAAAAAGCGCCAAGAATCATTGGCATTGCGAAAATAGTCAACGCTTTAAGAGGTTTATCTGTTATCAAATATTCATCTTTTGACATTCTTTTACTGCTCCTTCTAAAAAAATCCAATTGCGAGATTGTATGCTTCATCATACATCATATAAAATCAGAAAACAAAAAACGGCTGCCAGCCTTGTAGCTATACAACCGTTTTTCGTTTTCCAACTGTCAAAGATGGGAATATAGCATGGTTTCAGGAAAGTTGCAGGGGACTTGTTCTATACTACTGTGATGCAATACCGTAATTAATTTGGGGAATCATTCTAGTTGTTAGAATTCTCTTGTTCCAACAAATACTTCATATATTTTTTGGTATCTATATCCCTTTTTCATTTTTGTTGAGTCAGAATAATTACCATTTAAATCAACGTAACTGATTAATAATTTTTGAAACAACATTTGGAGATACACCAGATAACTCTTGAATCTCTTTTTTTAGTAAAAAACAATCTGTTTCATGATAACCGGCATTATCTTATAAACAGAATTACCTTTTATTGCTTCAATAGTTTTCATGTCTTCTTTTATATATTTCTTTGATTCTATCCAACTTGTAAATATATGCATTACACTGGTCAATAATGCATTGTAAGAAGAACTTAATATATCCGGATACATTTCTCGTCTACATTCCATCAGATTTCTGATATGACGGTTTATATAACTCAAGTATCTCTGACATATACGAAAATAGGTGTGCTTTGATCCAACATCGCCATTTGTACCGGTATCAAGGCTCTGCCAAGACGTCCGTTTCCATCCTTATACGCATGAATAGTTTCAAACTGCATATGTGATAAGGCAATATTTACCAACAACGGATCCTCAAATTCATCATTCATGTATTCATATAGATTTTTGAGCAATCCATATACCCTCTTCAGGAATTGGCGGAACAAATGTTGCGGTATCAATGGTACATCCCCTTGGTCCGATCAATTTTGTGTAGTTCTTATTTGACTGGATTTCGCTGTGATCCACGGACACTATCCAGTATGATCCTATGCATTTCATTGACAAGCTCATAGCTGATCTTATTTCCCAATCTCAGAAATTTGAAGATGCATATTCTATTGTCTTTTTAAGATTTTGAATTTTCTCTGCTATCATCCGTTATTTCCATGTACTTCAGGTAGTACATCTCATCTTGTGAAATCTGGGTACCCTCGATCTGTGTTGATTTATAACTTTCATTCAAAATAACAGAATCCAGGAAGAAACCTGCATCAAATTCCAAAGTGTTTAAAAAGAGACTTATATTCCCCATACTTCACATTTGCTTCTGATATCAACATCAGCATTTCTTTATCAATTTTGTATTCTAAAGGCATTTTTTTTTTGCTTTTTATATGGCTCCATATCCACAAAAATCCTTTCATCTACAGTGAAATAATACTACTTTTCCAAAAGAAAATCACTGTTTTTTTTTAAATTCAGCGTTTTTATTACTTTATTCACCGTCGATGAACATATGCCCTCTTATTGTTACACAAAAAAGTTTTTCTTAAGCGATCTCTTTTTCATCGCATTGTAACCGATCACGACTGTCCAGACATATGCACATGTCTTAGGGATCATCAGCATACCGATCATCGGAATGACATCCACCCACAATACAACCGGGATATAGAATGCAAAGCTTAAAACGATTGTCAGCCACATAAAGCGGAAAGACTTGTCATTGTTCTCTTTGCGCTTTTATAGAATAAAACAATGATCAGGATTCCCATCAGTGCAAACGGAATATTACGGTAAATCCCCAGGAAAGCGGAGCTGATGCACTAAGCCAGTTATTCTGTGGCATCATACACAAAATAATTCTTAATTCTGCAAGACTGTAAACAGCTGCTGTCGCTGCATTATGACCTTTGATCTGATAGCGTTCACGCCAGATGTGATAAAGTACAACGTAAAAGACTGTCATCGTTACAGATGTGATCCATTTGCCCAGTCCTAACGGTACAGTAAAGTTCTCAAGACCTGTTGTACAAAGCGCCAGCGCACGTGGAACCAGATGGAATGCATCTCCACTTCCCAAAAGAACTGCCATAATTCCAAACATAGTAAACTGGCGGTTTCCTTTGCTCTTTCTGATCATTAAAATTCCAATCGTGATTACCGAGATTAAATATACGGTGTCAAATAAAGTTTCTACAATTGCCTGCATGATAAATTTCCTTTCTTATTTTAAAGTTTTATATTGAATTACGTTGCACTGCGAAAACAGTCTCAACCTAATTGCAAACATTTAAAAATTACGATATATGAACACTGTTCATTTTGGTTCAAAAATTTTCCCACTTTCAAAGTGGGAGAATTTCCGTTACTGATCACACACAATGTGAACAATAACTGCTTTTAATATAATGTTTTGTTGATAAGCATCAACACAGAGGACGGATCATAATCCTCGCGGATCACTGATACCAGCATGAGGGAAAACAGGATTTCTGCAAACTGCCTTTCTGTAAAATTCTCATCAAATACGCCCGGACGGATCTCAGGGTCATTTTTTAAAACTTCACATAGCCCATTTAAAATATGTTCCCATGTGCGCATCATCCTTTTCTTTCCGTCATCTTTTCCTTCCTTCATGAAACCAAAGGAATGTAAAGAGAAAAATCCCGGAAACCGCTTATTGCCATATTGGAACCGTTCATAAATCCATGAAATGCAAGTTGTAACATCATGAAATATCTGCTCGTCTTCCGGATGAAAAAAGATTTCCTGCCAGATACTCTCGATCGTATCACCAAGTAAGTCCGCTTTGGATTCATAGTAATTATAGATCGTACCTGATGAAACAGAACATTTCGCTGCAACTGATCTTATGCTTACAGCCGCCCATCCGTTTTCTTTGATCAAGCTCCCTGCTGGCAGCCAATATATCTTCTTTTGAAGTAGCAAGACGATTCATGATTCCCCCTTTGACATCCTGACATTTCTTTTCACTTTCATTTCTGAACGCTGTTCATTTGAAAATATACACCGTTCATGTTGATTTGTCAATCATTTATTGAGGCCAATCACTCAAAATCTCTGGTAATGTTTGTGAGCCATTTGCCTCTGACATAGTGAATTAATACCACAGGCATTTTTTCGAATTCGTCCAGAGTCATTACAAAGTATACCCAGATCGGCGGCAGTTTTAAAACATATGCTTAGCAAAGGAAGGTAAGCGGAACTGCAACAAGCCACATAAATATGGAATCTACGATCATTCCAAACCTGGACTCACCGCCTCCTCTGAAGCGACCGCATATAAGACAGGTATTAACGCCTTCACCCACAAAACGCCAGGTTGTCATAATGATAAAAATGCCAAGATAATAAATAGCAGTCTCTGTTAATTTATCCCGGTAGAAATTCAGTATCACAGGGCGGATCGCCAGAATAACGGCACATCCGATCAGGCTGACAATAAATGTTATTGTAAGCATTCGTTTCCCGTACTCTCTGGCTGTATCAATGCGGTCTTTCCCAAGCTACTGGCTGACAATGATCGTAGTTGCATTAGCAAAACCGCGGCAGGCGATAGCACCGATATTTACCACCATAACAGCAACGGCATTTGCTGCAACCATATCATCTCCAATATGTCCAAGAATTGCTGCAAACGCTGAATTGGCAAAGCTCCAGACAACGTCATTTATCACGGCCGGAGTTGCAATTTTTATAAAGTCCTGTAATAAAATATCTGATTTTGCAAAAAAATATTTTATTCTGAATCTGACGTCTGAACTGCGCAATGAGTAAATCAGACAGATCAGCACTTCTGAGATTCTGGCAATCACAGTACCAAGTGCAACACCGGTAACACCGAGCTTTGGAAGACCAAACAATCCAAAAATAAAAGTTGCATTACAAAGTACATTCACACAAAGCGAAACAATATATGTAACCGACGGCAGCATGATTTTTCCGATGCTTCGGAGCGCACTCATAAAAATCTGTGAGAATCCCATGAATACAAATGAAAATGAAATCACCTTCAGATACTCACTTCCTGCAGCGATCGTCTCAGGACTGTTTGTAAAAATCTTCATAATTGCCGTTGGCATAGTAAAGGAGATAACAAAAAATATAAGCGAGATAATCAGCGAGATTCGTTCCGCAAGACCCAGAATCTTTTCTACCGTCTTTTTATCACCTTTTCCCCAGTACTGGGCACATAAAACCGATGTTCCCGTGGCCATACCGTAGTATAAGCAGAAAAGAATAAAAGTAAACTGATTGGCAAGGGAGGACGCCGACATAGCCGTCTGACTCACATATCCAAGCATTACCGTATCTGCAATGTTTACCAATGTTCCGATCAGATTTTGGAGCATAATCGGAAATGCTAATGTCGATGCATATTTTAAAAAATCTTTTTTATTTAACATACAGTAGTTCTTCCTTAGTTCTTAGTATTAATATATGTCAATTGACTGACCATACGATTATACTGTCTGCAAATAATATACGCAAGCAGAAGTTATTCGACGCTCTTTAATGATTCGATCATATCTATTTTTTTCATTTTCCAATGCATCACGATATTCACAATAATAGAAAAACCGATTGTAAGTAAAATACTATAGATATAACTTTTTGTATAAATCTGCCGGCCAAACATCATAATATCAAGTTCTGCTGTTAAGATGACAAACCGGTGCAGCCATATTCCAAAGAAAATACCAAAAAAATTGTACCGAGCACTGTCAGCATAATATTTTCCCTGAATACATACATTGATATTTCCCCATCATAAAAAGCCAAGCACTTTCAGCGTCGCCAGCTCCCTCTGACGCTCACTGATGTTAATGTTATTTAAATTGTATAAAACAATAAATGCAAGCAGTCCTGCAGACACAACAAGTACATAGGTAACAATATTCATACTTGTGATCATTGATTCTATCCGGTCTGATATTGTACGCGTAAATGTGATTCCTGACACTGCATTGTTATCAAGATATTTTGCCGAAAAATCATTTTCATAAGAAATATCTTCCGGGTCTTTATTTACGACAAATATTTCATCATACTCAATATCTTTCCCAAATAATGACTGGTAGCATTCCGGTGTCATATAAACATAATGGTAATAATAATTTTCCGCAATGTGCATTACCTTAACAGGTTTATAATTTAAGCTTGAAACCTCAAGATAAATATCGTCACCCTCGGATACATCCAGCAAAGTTGCCAGCTTTTCTGAAATGACCACACCTTCATCATCTAACGTGTATTTTTGCCCGGATATACGATTCTGCAAAGATACAAATTCATCTAACTCATCCGCGTCGGATGGGATGAACAAATACGTGCTTTGCTTCTTTTCTCCATTGGCTCCACAACATGCATCAATCGTAGATTCATGACTGAGCATAGCTGCCTTTGTCGTCGACTCCTTAAGAACACTGTCTAAAACTTCCTGTTTCTCTTCATCCGTATCCGCATCGGCCAGTGTCATCTTAACCTGGTATGTATGAATGAAATTATATTGCCTGTCTCCGATCGTCATGATGGAATCTTTTACACCAAATCCAACAAGCAGTAATCCCATACAACCGCCAATGCCAAGTACAGTCATAAACAAACGTTTCTTGTATCGGAACAGATTTCTCACTGCCGCTTTATTGGAAAAATTAAGATGTTTCCATATAAATGTAATTCTCTCCAGAAAACCCGTTTTCCGATTTTAGGTCTGCCGGTCTCATTAATTCCGCCGGTGCGGCAAGAAGTTCTTTGTAACATGCCGCAAGCGTAGCAGCTGTGGTGCTGACAACCGCAGCGATCATTGAAATCAGAGAATATTTTAAATGGATCGGTGTCACAAAATCTGTCAATGTAACATATGCGATCTTATAGGCATTCATAATGACTGCCGGAAAAATAATCTGTCCGATCAAAGTACCGATCGTGCCGCCTAACATCGTAGCAAGAAATGCATACATGACGTATTTTGCTGCAATACTGGATTTCCTATATCCCAACGCTTTCAGTGTACCGATCTGAACACGTTCTTCTTCCACCATTCTCGTCATCGTTGTCAGACTGACGAGTGCTTTGCCACAAGGAAAAATATAACCGGAAAAACATTTCCAATATTTCCTATACGTTCTGAATCCTGGGCATATGCAACACAGGTAGTGATATAATTACGGTCGAGTACATACCACTCCGGTACATCAACATCAGCAAGATCTGCTTTCGCCTGGATAATGTCAGCCTTCGCATCTTCAAGCTTTTGATGATTTTCTTCATATTCGGCATCATATTCAGCCTGACCATCTGTCAGCTTTTGTTCATTTTCTTTGATCTCATTTTTTTGCATCTGCCAGTTTCTTCTCATTTTTATTTATCTCTGACTGTGCATCATTTAATTTTTTCTCATTTTCTGCGATTTCGGCTTTCGCTGAATCTAAGGAGGCTTCATTTTCTGCAATAGTGTTTTGTGCAGAAGCTAATTCCTGCTCTTTCGCCGCAATGGTTTGTTTTGACTCGGTTAATACCTGTTTTTGTGCATTAAGCTTCGCCTGATTTGCATTTAATTCTGACAGGTTGTCTTCATATGCCGACATACCTGCCGTGTAGTCTGCCATGCCGCTGTCGTATGTTTTTTTTCAATGCATAGCAAGCTCTGCCCATTTTGCATCTAATGCCTTTTTCCTTCTTCATAAGCCGCTTCATTTTGTAAAAGCAATGCTTCGTTTTGATCAAATTCAGCAATACCGGTCTGCATCGCATCTCTTTGTGTGATTTTAGCATCTCGTTCGGCGATTTTAGCATCTCGTTCGCTGATTTTAGCACTATCCCCCGGAGAAGCGTCTATCTGTGTCTGAAGCTCATCTATCTTTTTCCTGAAGTTCAGCGATTTGTGAATCCATTGTTGCGACGAGTGCTCTGTAACCATCGATCTGCCCACGGTTCGCTTCAAGCTCTGTTCTTGCCTGTTTTAAAGCCTCACCGGAAGCATCCAGTTCCGTCTGACTGGCATTTAAAGCATTTTCCATCTGCTCAATCCCTGATTTTAATGTTTCTAATCCGGTTTTTGCATCTGCAAGCTGCCCTGCAAAGCACTCTCAAAGCTGCTTTCTTCCATTGTCTAATTCTGTATTATACGCTGCGATAGAAGCCTCACCATCTGAAATCTGCTGCTTCGCCTGATTGATCTGATTCTGTCCATCTGCAAGCTGTGTTTTTGCGTCTGCCAGTTCCTTTTCACCGTCAGCAACTTTATCCTTAGCTGCATCAAGCTCCTTTTCCCCATCACTGACCTGCGTTTTCGCATCTGCAAGCTCCGTCTGGCCTTCTGCAACTTCCTTCTTTGCATCTGCAAGCTGTTCCCATCCATCCTCTAATTCCTCTTTTGCATCTGCAAGTTCTTGTTCACCATCAGAAACCTCTGTCTCAGCTTCAGCTATCGCATCCTGTGCCTCACGTACAACTTCGGCATATCGTATTTCGCATCGATCCCCTGCAATATCTTTGATTTTCTGTGTAACTTCATCAACAGCATCTTCATAAGCATCACTATAACAATCCAATGCTATCGCACCATCAACAAGAACATCGATTTCCGTAAATGCTTCTAGCGTAAAATTATCTTCCGAATAATCAGAAATCCTGACATGGAACCATTACCAATCGTGCTGGAATCCCTTGTCAGATCAAGATAATATGACGATTTTCCGAATCCGGTGATCGTATATGTCTGCGTATTGACAATGTCTTCAATTGCCTTGTCATCTCCGGAGCTGATTGTGATCTTATCTCCGATTTTATACCCATAATTTTGTTCCAAAAGCCAGTCTGCCAGACATTCTCCGGATTCCTGCGGCATCCTGCCTTCTGTCACAGTAATTTTATTTATATCTGTTGTTTCTGACATTAGCTTGATCACATGTCTGCTTTTCATCTTTCTCCGTCAAAACATCATATGTATACACAGGTATCGCAGATTCTACACCTTCAATTGCAGAAATTGCGGTAACATCATCTTCCGTTAATCCTAATGTAGACAGCACTCTGATATCCATTAACTTACTGTCGTCAAAAAGATATCCGCTGATTCCTGCATATCCGGTTCTGCTGCTTTCACCCCTGCAAAAAAGCAGTCCCCAGCATAACGATCAGGCAAATAGATATGAATCGATTGTATGTCTTTTTATGGACATAAAAATTCTTTGGTCAGTGCTTTCTTTTTCATAGCAGTCACCTACCATTCAATCTGTTCAACCGGTGTTGGCTCACTGTTTCGTGTAATATTCCTTACCTGTCCATTTTAAAGCGGATTACCTGATCTGCCATCGGTGCAATTGCCATATTATGAGTAATTACAACAACTGTCATCCCTTTTGTCTGCATGTATCCTGAAGTAATTTTAAAATGGCTTTACCTGTCTGATAGTCCAATGCTCCTGTCGGTTCATCACACAAAAGAAGTTTCGGATTCTTTGCAAGTGCCCTTGCAATAGCAACACGCTGCTGTTCCTCCGGATAACTGTGCAGGGGAAATTCAACATTCTGTCTTGTAATCCGACATCCGTTAAAACTTCTCTCGCATCCAGCGGATCTTTGCATATCTGCAATGCCAGCTCAACATTCTCAAGCGCAGTCAGATTTTGAACAAGATTATAAAACTGAAATACAAAACCAATGACATCTCTTCTATATGATGTCAGCTGCCTGCTATTAAACGAGCTGATATCAACACCGTCAACGATAACGTGTCCGCTTGTAGCCTTGTCCATTCCCCACGAATATTCAATACGGTTGTTTTTCCGGCACCACTTGGTCCGACAATCACTACAAATTCTCCTTTTTTTATTTCAAAATTCACGCCATCTACTGCATTAATTGAAACTTCGCCCATATGATATGTTTTTTCACATTCTGAAACTCTACTAATCTACCCATACGCCTACCTCTGTATATAGTATATTTTGACAGTTTCCTTATATATTCAATAATACCATCTTTTTCAGGTTTATATATAAATAAAAAATAAAGTTTGTCTAAATATATTATATTCGTTTCTACATACGATCCTGCAAAGCTATGTATCATTTATTCTTCTCACAGGCTGCACATGGTAGTCAATCTGTTTTGCAGGTTTGTGAACCGTATCCAAGCATTACCGTGTCTGCAAATAATATACGCAGGCAGGAATCATTCTTAAAGCACGATTACCGCAGCATCAAGCCCCTCAACTTTTCCATTAAACGGTTCATCTCTAAGCAAATTATATTTTCCCTCATACTCGCTAAAGTTCTTTGCATTACTGCTGCAATTAAAAATCAAGGCAATTGTCTCTTCGACATTTTTTCGAATCAGGACTATTGTTCCTTCCTCATCCTTTGTAATTGCCCCGATCAGTTCGCCTTCTGAAATACACGCATATTTTTTTCGGATCCAAAGCAGCTGTTTATACCATTCATACATCTCTTTGTCCTGATATTCTTCATCCCAGTACATACCCGCGCCTGCAATCCGGATCATTTGCTCCCGGCATCGCAAACTCATCCCCATAATAAATCATTGGCATTCCCGGCAATAACAGCTGAAAAGCCGCTGCCAAATGCTGTTTTTTCTTATTGCCATTACAGAGATGTAAAAATCTTGCTGTATCATGGCTGTCAATCAGATTCCACATAAGGGATAACATTTTTTATTTAAACGTCCCTTCAAATATCCAAGATTCTGTATAAACTGACTGACCTGTATCTTTTCATCTGCCAGCAGATCGATCAGATTCAGATAAAACGGATAGTTCATGACCGTATCCCATTCATCTCCCTCAAGAAAATCTCCTGCATAATGCCAGATTTCTCCAATGATCAGCATATCCTTTTTTACAGCCTTGACCGCTCTTCTAAAATTCTTCCAGAAATAATGACTGATCTCGTCTCCTACATCCATTCGCCATCCGTCAATATCACATTCCTTAATCCAATAGCACGCAACATCTGTAATGAATTTCTCAACTTCCGGATTTTTCAGATTTAGCTTAGGCATTCCGCCATAGTATCCGAAACATTTATAGTTTGGAATCTCTCCTCTTTCACTTTTAAGTGGAAATTTCTCAATATAATACCAATCCAGATATTTCGATTTTTCTCCCTTTTCCATGATATCTTCAAATGCAAAAAATTCTCTTCCTGTATGGTTGAACACTGCATCCATGACGATTTTCATTCCACGCTTATGAGCTTCCTGTACCAGTTCCCTGAGATCTTCTGTCGTTCCAAATGAAGGATCGATCTGATAATAATCGATGATATCGTACTTATGACTTGAATATGATTTAAAGATAGGTGTCATATACAAAACATCGATTCCCAGATTCTGAACGTGATCCAGATGTTCAATAATTCCTCTGAGGTCACCATGCAGATCATCCATAGACGAAATTGGTGCTTTATACCATTGTTCCTTATCTACCTGTTGCGATGCTGCAAAACGGGCCGGAAAAATCTGATACACGACCTTATTTGCTGCCCAGTCCGGCACCTCAAACATTTCTTCTTCCCGAAGATTCTGCGGACAATCAAACATTCTGTCCCTGTTTGTGATACATTCCTTAGAAAACTCATAATTGCCATAATATATTTTTTCACCCTGCGTGTCCGTAAATTCAAAATAATATCTGAGACATATCAGATGCATCTGAAGCTGTGCTTCATAATAATCATGAAACTGTGAAGTGGCAATCTTCTTCATCAGAATAGTCTTCCGCGTATCCTTGCACTCCATTGGTATATACTTATCTTCACAGTGAAGGATAATCTCCTTCATGTCATCTTTTTTAACCTGCACACGTATCACAAACAGATCCTTATCAATTGCGTAACAGAATCTTTTGTCCATGTCATGATAAATTGCTGAATATTCTTTAAGGATTTAGAAGGAAATCGTAAATATTAATTGTAAGAATTCCATATTCATCATAATTCGGCTGAACGACATCTTTGGTAATAACGATTTTCTTGAAAGAGTCTTCAATCCTTCTAAACGGTCTGATTTCCTGAATGCGCTTTGTTTCATCTGGCAAGCGAATATGCCGACTGGATATAGTATCTGACCGAACCCATATTACAAACAAAATCAACTTCCAGTCGCTTACGGGTCACTTTCCCTGCCTTATCTTTTTCTGCGATCGGGACAACACCTACATCCACACTATAACCTCTCATACGCAGTTCATTGTAAATTACATTCTCCATAGAATGAGTCTGCTCAAACTGACGAAAGTTAATTCTTGCGTTGCGAAGTCCAAGATCAGAGAAATAGTATTTCTTAGGAGTCTCTATATATGACTTTCCCTTGATATCATAACGCTGTGCTGACTCTATCAAAAAAAGAATCTTCAAAGTAATCCAGATATTTCTTTATGGTTGCAGAAGTAATTCTGGATTTTTTACGGTCTTAAATGTATTTTTCAGCTTTTCAGGATTAGTCAGTGAGCCAATCGCAGATGAGAGGATATTCAACAGATCCTCCAACTCCCCAATATTTTTAACATGATTTCTCTTGGTAATATCCCGAATATAAATTTCGTTGAATAAATTCTGCAATGCAGCTGCCTTATCATTTGCACCTTCACGAAGGACAACCAGAGGGATACCGCCATATAGCATATATTCAGAAAGCCCCATGTATTTGTCGCCATTGTAAACATTCATAAACTCTGCAAAAAGCTCAAAGGGTACATATGAACCTCGTCACCACGACCGGCAAACTCGGTAGCTATGTCTTTTGGACAGAAGTTTTGCATTACTTCCGGTCACAAATACATCCATATTATCTTTTCGCAAATACCCATTCAGAACCGCTTCAAAGCAATCAAGCATCTGAATCTCATCAAGAAGCAAGTAGTACATTCCGTCATCAGCGACTTTGGAACGGATATAAGCCATGAACTTTTCCGGATCAATCCACGCTTTTCTTTTTGAATCTGTATCAGACTTTCACCAATCAGGTAAAGGTCATCTGCAGAGTCAAAAGCGAAACGGATGATATGATCAGCATTCACACCATTATTCAACAAATGATGGTAAAAAGATTATTCAATAAATAAGATTTGCCACATCGACGAATACCAGTAATTACCTTAATTAAGCCATTATGCTTTCTTTTTATCAGTTTGTCCAAATAGAAATCTCTGCTAATTTCCATGCAGCAAGCCTCCTTGAATAGATTTTTACAACCTTTTTACACTTTTCTATTCTATTATAGCCCGAGGGAATAGGGAAAAACAAGATACAGAATCACTTCTGAAATAGATTTTTGCAACTTTTCACATTTTTCTATTTCAAAATCTTCTTATAGGATATATTCCATCTGTCTCTCTTTGGTTTTTAATCCCATTTTTTCATAGAATTTTTCCGCGGAGGTATTTCCTGCCCAGACATTTAATGTCACTTCATAGCGACCTAGACGTTTTGCTTCACTCTTGACATAGTCAAACAGTCTTTTCGCCTACATGCTGTCCTCTGATTTTTGCATCGACGCACAGATCATCGATAAAAAGCGATGTAAATGGTAAATTCATTATTTGTATATTTTGTCGTACCCGGGATAAAAATATCAGGTCTTATATCTGCATGAATTTGCAGTACCTGCTCTAATAATTCCACTAATCTTGGAATGTCTTTTCATTTGCTCTTCTAATGTTCATCTTCTCCTTCTATTTGTAAAGTCATTCCGTCCACGTTCATTCCAATTTCTTCATAAGTCAGCCTGCAGACTCCGACATTAATTTTTGCTCCTTTTTTGTGCGTCTTTATAATTCGCAGTACAGGTGATAACCACTCCATCTCTGATTGCATCGGCAGCATCTTCATCATTCATCAAAATCGCATACGCAACCTTATACATATCCGTCATATAAAGCTGCATTAATTCTGTGAAAGCCTCCGACTCATACCGTTTCGCTCTTTTCACAAGATCATCTGTTTGTTTTTTCATACTACTTTTCTCCACGTGCGCAGTGAATGTAAGACAGTCGCTTTTCTTCTTTTTTTCATCTTACATATATTAGACAATAAAATAAGCATAAAAATATCTCCATCATTTTGCTTGTAATGATGGAGATCTCAATAGATTTGATGGAGATAGAATATCCATATACACAATAAATATCCTCATTTCATCCATATATTATATCGTTTTACGAATTGTTTTTTCACTAAAATTACACTATTTTTTCACTATTTTTCATTACTTCATCGTTTTCGCCAACGAATTGAGCAACGCCAGCCTCTCTGGATTCAGATTCTTTTTCTCATAAAATGCTTCTTTAAAAAGCTCTGCATTTTTCCTTTGGTCATCATCCGGAATATGAGAGTACGCATCCGTAATCATATTGACCTGTGCATGGCCGGAATCACCCTGTACTGCTTTGATATCAGATAATGGTACACAAGCACGGAAAACACTTTTATGCAAAATCTTCCACAGTAAAAATCTATAAATGATCCGCAAAGGCAAAGGAAACCGACAGTTTATCATGTTTGGAATTATGGCAGTTCTTTTAGGAAGTGGAGATGCATTCCATCTGGGTTCCCCGTGCAGTAGCGCTTTGTACAACTGGACTTGAGAACTTTACTGTACAGATGGGGTTAGGAAAGTGGATTACCTCTATCACTATGACTATCCTAAAATCATCCCTGCCTCAGAATTTGCAACAAGTTGTTGCAAACTTTCTATATCCTTTTATTTTACAGAAGTACTTATTTTTAACTTTTTTCCTTCAGATTTTTATATTGCAAAATCATATCACCATCTGCAGTATATCCTCTATATGTTCTGCATAATAATCAGCCCCATTCAGTTCCCCTTCTCACCATATCCATACAGGCATCCTATAAAGGGCTTTTACAGGACCTGGCACATTCCAGATCCTGTCTCCTGTCTCCGACTACCAGATAAGGGCCACTATATTCCCGGATGATTTCCTGCACAATTTCTGTCTTTGGACGGAATCTGTATGATTCACAGTCATAAAAACGGATCAAACCATCGTTCCATCCCAAATTCCTTCCAGTGTGCCTCACGATATGAAGCTTTACAGTTACTTTTAAGATCACAAGGTGATATCCCTGGTTCTTCAAAGCTGTTAGCATCTCCTCTGCTCCCGGATACCACACTGCCTTATGTTTCCTGATCTGTCTTATCATCAGATCTCCTACCATCGTGCTTGCCTGCTCTTTATAGCTCTGATCCAGTTCCGGCAAAAATGTATTCCACATCTCCTTACTGTTAAGTCCCAGCCAGCCGGCAACTTCCACCGAGCCTATCTCCCGTTCTTCGGTAACCTTCTGTTCTGTCAGCCACTGATAGGTTTCACGAAATGCCGGTTCATAGATTCCAAGGGTATGATGGATCGTTCCATCATAATCGAATATGATTGTTTTGTCATCATTTATTTTCCTGTCTTTTAGAGCTGCTTCATCAGATTGACCATCTCAATCGCAGATAATGCACAATCATAGCCTTTATTTCCCGCTTTGCTTCCTGCACGCGCAATAGCCTGCTCGATATTTTCAGTCGTGATCACTCGAATAAGACCGGGATTCCTGTTGCAAGTTCAACCTGTGCGATTCCCTTGGCAGATTCATTACACACCAGATCATAATGTGAAGTATCTCCACGGATGACAGCTCCAACGCAGATAATTGCATCATATTTTCCTGACTGTGCCATCTTCTGTGCTGTAATCGGAATCTCAAATGCTCCCGGTACCCATGCTGCAGTAATGTTCTCTTCTTCTACTCCATGTCTTACCAGTCCGTCGACTGCCCCTCCCAATAATTTATTCACAATAATTTCATTGAATCTCGCTGCCACGATACCAACCTTCATTCCCTCCGGTGCTACTACTTTTCCTTCTACTAAATTGATCTGTCTCATTTTTTCTTCCTCCTGATATTTGCTGTTTTTTATAAATTTATTTCTTTAAAAATATGACCCATCTTTTCCTGCTTCGTCTTCATATACTTCCGGTCATACTTTTGTGCCGGAATCTCCAGAGGTACTCTCTCATTGATCTTCAGTCCGAATTCGCCAAGTCCATAGACTTTATCCGGATTATTTGTCAGTAATCTTAATGATTTCACACCAAGGTCTGACAGTATCTGTGCCCCGACCCAGTACTCTCTGAGATCCGGTGCAAACCCTAACTTCACATTAGCCTCCACAGTATCGTATCCCTGCTCCTGAAGCGCATATGCTTTTGATCTTATTGATCAGTCCGATTCCTCGGCCTTCTTGTCTCATATACAGAATGATTCCTCGGCCTTCTGCTTCTACCTGGCGCATCGCTGTCTGCAGCTGCAGGCCACAGTCACATCTGAGCGATCCGAATGCATCCCCTGTCAGACACTCCGAATGTACCCGGCAAAGCACATCCTCACCATCTCCCAGATCACCTTTTACCAGTGCCAGATGATGCTCTCCTGTAATATCATTGATATAACCATACATTTTAAAATCACCGTACTGCGTTGGGAGGTTTGCAACAGCTTCCTCCTTTACATGCTTTTCATGTATTCTTATATAATCCTGCAGATCACGGATCGTAATAAATGTAAGGTTATGCTCTTTTGCCATTTCCCATAGCTGTGATGTACGCATCATAGTTCCATCTTCTTTCATAACTTCACAGCACACGCCGCATTCTTTCAGTCCGGCAAGTCTCATAAGATCTGTTGTTGCCTCTGTATGGCCATTTCGTACCAAAACCCCGCCTTTTCTGGAAATAAGCGGAAACACATGTCCCGGTCTTCTGAAATCCTCCGGTTTTGACTGATCATCCACACACTTCATGATAGTATAGGAGCGCTCTTCCGCAGAGATACCTGTGGTTGTATCTGCGTGATCTACTGACACGGTAAATGCTGTACTGTGATTGTCCGTGTTCTCCGCAACCATCGGCGAAAAGTTCAATCTCGCCGCAATTTCTGCACTCATCGGTGTACAGATAAGACCCTTTGCATAGGTCGCCATGAAATTAATATTTTCTCTGGTCGCAAACTCTGCCGCACATATCAGATCTCCCTCATTTTCTCTGTCCGGATCATCTGTGACCAGAACTATTTTTCCTTCCTTAAGATCCCTAAGTGCTTCTTCAATTGTGTTGTACTGATAATTTTGTGACATAGTGTATATCCTCCTGTTCTAAAACCCGAATTCTTCAAGAAACTCCATCGTAATTCCGGATTCTTTTTTCTCTTCTTCGTTTTTTCTGATGCCAAGCAGTCTTTCTACGTATTTTCCGATCACATCATTTTCCAGATTAACCAGATCCCCCGGCACCTTTTCCAAAAGAGTGGTTTCTTCTCCTGTATGTGGAATGACCGACACCTGAAAACCAGCTTCATCAACCCTTGCAACTGTCAGGCTGATCCCATCAATACAGACGGATCCTTTTTCCACAATCAGATGCAAAATCTGTGGCGATGTCTCAATTGATACCCAGATGGCATTTTCTTCCCGGAGCATGGAACGTATCACGCCAGTCCCATCAATATGGCCGCTTACTATGTGTCCCCCGAACCTGCCATCTGCAGCCATTGCACGTTCCAGGTTTACCTGGCTTCCGGCCTTGCAGCTGCCAAGACTGCTTCTTCTGATCGTCTCTGCCATCACATCGGCAGTAAATCCGTCCGGCTGAATCGACGTAACTGTCAGACACACACCATTCACAGCGATACTGTCACCGATCCTTGTCCCTTCCAGGACTTTCCGGGCTTTCACTGCCAGGATCCCTGATTCCCCTGTCAGCTGTATATAACGGACCTTTCCTTTCTCTTCTACGATTCCTGTAAACATGATTCCTCCTGTTTTTATCACACACCTGACATTTTATTCGGATATCCTTACCGATCTGACAGATATCTGTATATTTCAGTTCCACTGCTTCAGACGGCAGTTCAACTCCAATACCCTCTACCGGTGTCTTCCCGGCCACACCGCCAAACAGCTTTGGTGCCACAAAGCCTGTACTTCCTTTACAATTCCGGCTCGCAGGGCACTGTCATTTAACGTACCGCCTCCCTCCAGGAGGATGCTGTCAATACCCCTGTTTCCAAGATCTGTCATCAGCTTCTTAAGGTCTATCTGATCCTTTTCGTCGGGACAGTAAATGGTTTCAACTCCCATGGTATGTAATATTTTTATTTTCTCTTTTGCATTTTTCTGTTCTGCATAAGCCACGATCGTCCGGTACTTTTCCGCACTTTTTACAATCTGACTGCCCGGCGGGATCCTGAGCTTACTGTCGCACACAATCCTGACAGGACTTTTCCAGCCTTCTACCCGGACGTTTAACATCGGATCATCTGCAAGCACAGTTCCAATACCTGCCATGATCCCCATGTACTGATGCCGCATATGCTGTACTTCTTTTCTTGCCGCTTCTCCGGTGATCCATTTTGATGCTCCTGTCTTCGTTGCGATCTTCCCATCCAGTGTCATGGCATACTTCATCACCACGTAGGGGTTTTCGTAGTAATATAATGGAAAAACACCGGGTTCAGCTGATCACATTCTTCTCTCATAAAATCTTCAACTACTGTTACACCGGCTTCCCTTAACATCTGTACACCTTTTCCTGCCACTTTCAGTTCGGATCTCTGGAACCGATCACCACTTTCTGATCTTCTGTTCAATGATCGCTTCCGTACATGGAGGTGTTTTTCCATGATGACAGCAAGGCTCCAGCGTAACATAAATCACCGCACCTTCTGCTGATTCTGTGAGGGAAGCAATTGCATTACGTTCCGCATGAAGTTCTCCATACTTTTTATGATAGCCTTCCCCAATGATCCTTCCGTCTTTTACGATCACTGCCCCTACCATCGGATTGGGATTCGTCCAGCCTTCTCCTTTTTTGGCCAGCTGAATAGCCCGAAGCATATATTCCTGATCCGTCATTTCTATTCCTTCTTTCTTATTTCTGTTCTTTGCCTGGGCTACGCCGAGGCTTTTAAACATGTGCAATCGGATTCACAGACAAGTGAATGGTATAGTTATTTCGAAAACGATGTACCAGATACAAAAAAAGCCTGCAGAAATATCTGCAGGGTGGAATTGATCTGTTACATATGATTGATAAATGAATGTCTGATTTTCCTATATAAAAAGCTCTGAAATGGATCACCATCTCAGAGCTCTGATACTACATTCATTCATACAAAAAATCAACTGTACTATCATCTTCTTCCATCCAGACTGTACTGTCGGCCCCGGAATCTCACCGGACCATGCCTCTCGGCTCGCGGGCTTTACCGCCGGTAGGGAATCTCACCCTGCCCTGAAGATATCTTTTTGTTTATTTTAATACTTTATCTGTTATTTGTAAAGCAGAATTTTTATTTTACTTAGTTTACTGATGGCATATACACAATAAATATCCTCATTTTATCCATATATTATATCGTTTTATGAATTGTTTTTTCACTAAAATTACACTATTTTTTCACTATTTTTCATTACTTCATCGTTTTCGCCAGTGAATTGAGCAATGCCCACATCTCTGGATTAGCCAATACTTTTGCCAGAAGTTCCGGATCAACTTCATCAGCAACAGAACCGTCACAAGCAACCAAACGATAACGGTTTCTGTATAGAGTTGGTTGAAGCTTCTGGTTAAAGATTTGCAAAAGTTCCCATAGTGCATTATCTTTTAATTTTGCACGCTGGTAATAGAAAGCGGCTTTTGATGGTGTTTCATCAGTGCGTCCGAAAAAATGATAAAGTTCTATCTCTCTGATATTGTATATCCACTATAGTTTTAGATGTATCATCTTTACCATCTTGAATTGATCAGAAACCAGCAACTTTAAGCCAGAGTTTTAGGGATGTACGCATTCTGTGGGCGATAACCAGAACGGTTTTATCTGCGATCAGACGGGAAAGGGCTGTCTGTATCAGAGTTTCATTCTCCACATCCAGGGAAGCAGTAGCTTCATCTAAAAGAATGATCGGCGCATTTTTCAGAAATGCACGGGCAATGGAAATCCGCTGGCGCTCTCCGCCAGAAAGTTCACAGCCGTTCTCTCCGATATTGGTATGCCATCCATCCGGCAGTTTTTCCGCAAATTCATCCACATTGGCAAGTTTCGCAGCAGCAATGACTTGTTCATCTGTGGCGTCTTTGTTTCCGATTCGGATATTCTCCAGAATCGTATTGTCAAACAGTGTAACATCCTGGAATACAATAGAATACAGAGAAAGCAGTGTTTCCGGATCAATCTGGGATACATCCATGCCGCCCACAGTAATCTTTCCTCTGTTAATATCCCAGAACCTTGCAGCCAGCCGGGATACGGTTGTTTTTCCGCCGCCAGATGGGCCGACCAAAGCCGTAACCTCTCCCTGCTTTGCCGTAAAGGAGACATCTTTCAATACGGTTTCTCCGGTATTGTAGGCAAACCCAACATGGTCAAAGACAATATCATACCCCTGATTGGAAAGCCTGTCGCTGCCCTGCTGGATCGGATGATCGAGAATTTCATTCATACGGGCAATGTTGGTTCGTGTACTGATGACTGCCGCAAGATTCTGGAGTGCACCCTGCAGAGGGTCATATAAACGGGATACTACCAGAAGGAACATAAAGAATGTAAGCACGGAGAGGCTTCCTTGCATGAGCAAAACAGCTCCCACCAGCGCAACCATTGCAATACCAAGCTTCAGCACCAGCGATGCGGAAACCACAAAAGCAGCAAGACCAAATTCATTGAGGATGGAACGATGCTCCACGGCACGGATCTTCTTTTCCAGACCTTTTAAATATGCCTGCTCCGCATTGTTCGCTTTCAGGTCACGCACCGTTTCAATACACTCCTGTATCCCGTCTGCGCAGGCCATCTTCACATCCATCGCTTTCTGGTTCAGATTTTCCTGAATCTTAGCGGAAAATCCCACAATCGCAAAGGCAACCGGCAGAACCCATAAGGCAGCCAGTGCCATTCTCCAGTCCGTAAAGAGCAGACCAATGGAAATCAGAACCGTAGAGATGATCGAACCCGCAAGCTCAGGGATAAAATGCGAAAAACTCTGCTCCAGGAAGGTGCAATCCGCCATAATGGTACTGGTAAGATCGGCTAAATCCTTTTTCCCAAAAAGGAAAGGAGGGATTTTGCGTAGATGCTCTGCCAGAGTAATGCGGCGGATGCCGCTTTCTTTGTAAGTGGCAAAATAGGTGGCATTGTATTGAAAGAAAGTGGTCAGCAGTATCAAGCCGATACACACCACGCAGCCTGCCACATAAAATGGAATTTTCCCACTGGGAACACCCCCGTTCATCAGATCGCTGACCAGGTAATATAAAAGTCCCACCGGAAACATAAAAGACAGATTCTGAAGGACACAGGCCAGGCAGCCTTTGATCAGGTCTTTTGCTCCCTGTTCAGACAGGGCATATTTTTTCTGCAGTTTTTTGATCATATCACTGCACCTCCTTTGTTACCTTCCATTGCACGGAAGTCTGATAATTTTTCCACATACGGCTGAATATACCGTCTTTTGCAAGCAATTCGCGACTGTTTCCGCACTCGGCAACCCGTCCATCCTGAATGACAAAAATCTGATCCACATTTGTTACGGTAGAAAGCCTGTGGGCAATCATAATCACTGTCTTACCCTCGGAAAGTCTTGAGAAAGCAGCCTGTACGCGGCTTTCGTTATCCGGGTCAGCAAAGGCAGTGGCTTCATCCAGAATGATAATCGGAGCATTTTTCAGCATTACACGGGCAATGGCAATTCGCTGCTGCTCGCCGCCGGAAAGATAGACCCCTTTTGTACCGATGACCGTATCCACACCCTGTGGGAGTTTTTCCAGAATATCATCGCATTGCGCGTGATGAAGGGCAGTCAGAACTTCCTCGCGGGTAGCTTCCGGTTTTCCCCATACGCACATTTTCCAGAATGGATGCCTTGATCAGACGGCTGTTCTGAAATACGAAAGACACCGTGTTCATGAGTTCCTCTTTCGGGATGTCTTTCACATTAACACCACCGATTTTTACCATTCCGCTCTGGGGATCAAAGAATCTGGAAATCAGGTTGGCAAGGGTTGTCTTACCACCGCCGGACGGACCTACAAAAGCTACCGTCTGCCCTGCAGGAATGGTCAGTGAAATATCTTTTAATACTTCTTTTTCTCCATCATAGCTGAAATGAACCGATTTCAGCTCCACGGAAGCGTTTTGAGGATGCTTTGAATGTTTCGTTTCCTCCAGAGGCTTCAAATGCAAAACGCTGTCAATTCTCTGTAAAGCGTCGTCTACGATCATGGCGTTTTCACTTTGGAACATAATGCGTGTCAGTGTGACAGAAATAACCGGTGTAATGATGATATAGAAAATAAGATCCAGTAAAAAACCGGAAGTCACACCGTCTTGCGTAAGCAACAGTCCTCCGGCAATCAGTGTGGCAAAAACTCCGTTGATCGCAGCCGTATAGAACATCATCGGTGTCCGAAGCTGCTTGGTATAAGCAATCACCCACACTTTATACCGGTCGATGGAGTCTTTAAACTTCTTAAAGGAAAAGATCGTCTGGCCAAAGGTTTTTACCACCGGAATCCCACGGACATATTCTACCGCTTCATTGGACATATCATCCAGCGCATTCTGGTATTCTTTCATCTTTTCCTGCATCTGCTTTCCGGTCATTGTCATCATGATCAGAAATCCCAGCACAACCGGAACAAGACTCAATAAGCCCAGTCTCCAGTCAAACACGAACAACAGCACCAAAAGACCGCAGGGGGTTGCAATGGCATTGGCTCTGTCGGGAAGCTGATGGGCGAGATAGGTTTCCGTGGCTGCGCTGGATTCGTTGACAATCTTGCGCAGTTTTCCGCTGCCAAAACTCTCGGCAAATCCAAGAGGAAGCTTAACAATATGCTCCATGGTCTGGATACGCAGGTTTGTGGCGATACGAAATGCCCCTAAATGGGAACACATAAGCCCTGCTATGTAGACAAGCACCGCTATAACCGCAAACAATACTGCCATCCAGCCATTACCGGTCAGGTTCTGTGCCTGGTCAAAATTCGGTGCCACCTCCAATACTTCCCTGATCATTTTCCAGATGTAATAGAACGGTACCAGGGCAATCATGGCACTGATCGCAGAAAGCACCCAGGAAGCATAGATCAGGTACTTATGGCTGCCTGCAGTTTCCAGCAGACGTGATAAATTGGATTGCTTTTTCAAAAAAATCCCTCCTTCTTTGTGTTTATGATAAAGAGAACACGTCTATGTTCTTACAATATCCGAATAGGATTAGTTATAGGCTAACTTGCACAAAAATTATAAGGCATTACTGCCCCATAATTTTCATCCATCCCGCCGTATAAAAGGCGCGCATTTCTCTGACGTAGTTTTCGGCATCTTTGAGCGGCATTTCGTGGATGATCAATTCAAAAAAAGGTATGAAACATTCCGGTGATCAGAATATGCTCCAGCGAAGGATCGATATGGGGAGAAGGCCTCCCAAGCTGCCTTAGAACCTCCTGATAGGCATGCGTCCCATCTGCTTCGATCTCCACCATTTCGTCAATAAGGCCAGAAAATTTTGTTCCCTCCGAACAGCAGAGAATCAATTTACATTCCTCCAAATGTTCATACGCATAATGGAGAATATCGTACATACAGATCCCGAAATGTCACTCATGACTTCCGGCTGCCTGGCAGCTGGTAGCTGGGCGAACTCCTCCTGTGCCTTTATAAAACGTTTGAGAATATATTCGTAATGTTCGCCAACGATGGCTTCAAACAGTTCTTCTTTACTTTTATAATATCCGTAAAAGGCTCCGGTAGTCATTCCCACGGATTTCACAATATTCCGCAGGGAAGCGTCTTTATATCCTTTTTCCAGAAATTCCGCTTTCGCCGCCAGATGGATATTTTCCAAAGTTGTTCCCTTTCCGTCTATTTTATACACCCCCTATATAACAGTGATATATAACACTGTTATAAGTTTAATCTCTAAAAATGCTTTTGTCAAGAGCAACAAGAAATAGTTGCATAAAAACATGCAATCAAACATCATTCTGCAGTTTTACTTTTTCTTTCAGCCTGTCCACGGTGATCAGCACATGATACAATTCCTGATTCTCAATATAATCTAAGATCTGCCTGTACTGTTTTCGGTTCTGGTTCTGGATCTGGATTGCTACGGTATCCAAATATGTATCTGTTTCCTGCACGCGCTCATAATAGCGTCTGTCTGAATTAAATGCCTGACGGTCATAGAAACGGATTGCTTCAATTGTATCTTCGGTAACACCGCTGTCTCTTAAAATTTTTTCTTCTCTCTCTTTCCATAGCTTCCATTTGCGCTCTGCTTTTCCATGGTTATATGCCATTTTCCTTACCTCAATCTGATTTGTTTGAACATTCAGATTGGAAAGGGTGGAGAACGGCAGCCAATACCGGAAGAAGCCTTGTCCTTTTTCCCAACAAATATCGACAAACAAAAAACCGCAAAGGCTGTTAAACCTTTGCGGCAGTGAGAAAAAATAAGAGCTATATTGTAGAAATAAGGCTTCTATATTTGGGGCGTGAGAGTGCCAATAACAGTAGGAGCTTTTTTAACAGATTAACCTCATTCTTATGTATGGAGATGTAAATAGTCGCCGCTTCGGATAAGCGGCGGGGTGGTCACATCAGACCAGCACATAAAAATCCCTCCAAACTCCAACGGGTTCAGAGGGATTAGATGAAAATAGGCATGAGTCAACCGTCCACAGATTCCAATGATTCCTATTTTATCCGTATCCACATCTTCCCGAACAGAAAAAGGAAATCAACAGCAGCCATGAAATCTTCTGTATTAATATCCTCTTTCAGCCATTGTCTGTGCATATAATCCGGAACACTGTTCTTTGACTGCCCCAAATGGTCCGCTTACGGCAATCGCAGGACATTGTCCCAGATGCATTTTTCGGCTTATACAAATCTGCAGCAAGTGTGATTCCATAACGATTTACAAATGTCACTTTCTTATGATCTACTTTTTCACTCTGTGGAAAAGTTTTATCCCATTCAGATACCAACTTTAATTCTTCTGTTTTAACATATTTAACATCCTTCTTGTAATACAAAATTTCTTGTAAAATACACTAACTTTAGGTCAAGCATTTTTATGTATACAATCGGTCTTGAGTCTCTGCAACAATCTTCCTGTTTCTACATTAAGGTATTTGAAGGAAGGCTTTTTCCCAATCTGGAACGCAAGGGAAATATCCGTTATTTCAGCGATAATGAATTAGAAGCACTTCGCATTATTGAATGTCTGAAGAAATCCGGGCTTGAGATCAAAGATATAAAGCAATTTTTTTTATCTGGGTATCTGAAGGCAGCTCCAGCTATGAAAAAGAAAAGAATTATTTGAAACCAGAAAATCAGCTGTTGAAACTGAAATTCAGGAACTCCAAAAACTCTTTTCCTCTTAAAATTCAAGTGCTGGTATTACGAAACAGCAATGAAAGATGGTAACGAAGATGCTATAAATGCCATGTTGCCTGACAAACTTCCAAAAATATGCAGAAACTATATGATAAAGGGCATGACTGATTTTTGCTTTCTCCATCAAACTTGAAGTTATAAGTCAGTTAAAAAATTTTTTGAAATACCTTTTTTCTGAAGTTTATATTTTTGAACTTGGGATAATGGAATTTCAAATGCTGTGCTTGTCTTTGGAAATTTATTGTTCGATATATCATCATAAAGAGCGGTAATAAAACTGTTCCATTCTTTTAAGTCAGTTGTCTTTGTTGAATCGTCTAAGAAAGCATAACCATCACTTAAATAAAATATCTCTAATGCTAGTGCTAAATCACAACTGGGGGCAGCAAGTATTTGTTTTGGAATTTCAAATCCATTATCCCAGTTGTC